>ERZ773138.22-NODE-22-length-149217-cov-101.980156_pt1 | contig 149217 bp, 147 predicted proteins | sample MGYA00511114_ERZ773138 | MGnify/ENA primary metagenome ERZ773138 (study PRJEB29015, sample SAMEA2737805) | human gut metagenome | biome: human gut; feature: human-associated habitat; material: faeces | place: China | collected 2012 ...
CGTTCTTACTAATGGGCTTTTCAAAAGAAGAATACTTAAAAGCCAAGAGCCTTGGCTTTAGCTACCGTAAACTCAATAAACTAATAGGCAACTCCATAGTAGTAAATGTACTCGTCTCAATTTTTGAAGCAATGTTTAAAGACAAATACCCAAAGGATGATTCAGAATGAGCGTAATACATCTTCCCATAGATATTAAATCCCTATATTTTAACATAAAGAATGACAATGAAAAAGGACAGAAACTATTACATAAGTGAGGGAATGCTGCTTGCGTATGGCATTGTTGCTGATTATCTTGATGATTTGGAGGTGATAACTTGACGGCTAAAGAGATTAAGGAGATTAACCGAGAGATTTCGAGACTGAGGGCGAAGATAGTACGCATTTCTGCCGAGGCGGATAACACAGCAGGCACGCTGGGTGAACGAATCGTTCCGTCAGGTCAGACCTCCGACAAGGTAGGCAATGCGGTGGTGCAGATTGCAGATATTCAGAGAGAGATACAAAACCTTGAAATTCGCCGAAACGCAGCGCTCAACAGCCTCTCCCGTGACGATTTTGTAGAGAACTGTTTGTTTATGCACCTTAGCTTGCGATACAGCTGGGCGAAGATAGCAGTTGATACAGGCGGAATAAATACACCGGATAACATAAGAATTATGTGCAACCGCCACCGTTGGTAAAAGTTGTTCGGTTTTTCGGTTTAGGTGCAGTATAATATAAAATGAAGAAGCCAACAACAAGAGATATTTTGTAGTTAATTTTCAAGACAACGGCAGACCGCTCTCGTTGAGGGCGGTTTTGCTGTATCGAAAAATCGAAAGGGCGGTGATACCGTGAAAGACAAATTAAATGCAAGGCAGAAGAAGTTTGCGGAATATTATGTGCAGAGCGGTAACGCCGAACAGTCTGCTATAAATGCCGGGTATTCGGAAAAATATGCAAGAGGTAATGCACACAAATTAGTTGCAATTAGTTGCATTTCACAGTACATCAAAGAGTTATCAGACAAGCTCAAAGATGAACGCATTATGAGTGCTAAGGACAGACAGGTTGCTCTCTCTGACATTGCAAAGAGTGCCGAGCAGGACCCGTCAGACCGTATTCGTGCGATTGATACACTCAACAAAATGACGGGTGAATACATTGTCAAGGTTGACGCAAAGGTTGAGCAATCCGAAAAGCTCTCTGATGTGTTCAGACAGTTAGGCGGTGAGGGCTTGAGTGAGTAGCTTTCCTTTGTCGCAAAAGTACATTGACTTCATAAACACAACAAATGTGTCGGCTGAATTTCTTGAGGGCACTACCGCCTCGGGCAAAACCACAGTCGGGGCCGGCGTAAAGTTTATGCGAATGGTGTCGCAGTCGCCGAAAAAGCTGCACGCAATAGCCGCCAAGACAACGGGTAAAGCCGAAGAAACCATTATTCAGCAGGATAACGGTATTCTCGACCTGCACCGAAACGCTGTTTACTGCGGTAACGGCGACAAGGACTACAAGCTCCCGCATATCAAGTTTGAGGGCAAAATTATCTATATTCTCGGCTACAGCAGTCGGGACAAATGGGAAATGGTGCTCGGTGCACAGTTTGGCTGTGTGTATATTGATGAGATAAACACCGCCGATATTGAGTTTATCCGAGAGATGTCAACCCGTAATGACTATTTGCTTGCAACACTTAACCCCGATGACCCGTCTTTGCCTGTTTACAAAGAATTTGTAAACCGTTCAAGACCGTTTAAGAAATACGCAAAAGATGTTCCGCCCGAGATTATGGCGGAGCTTAACGAAGAACCTGTACCGGATTGGCGGTATTGGTTCTTTTCTTTTGCAGATAATTTAAGTCTTACACCCGAACAGGTTGAAAAGAAAAAAGCCTCTGCTCCAAAAGGAACAAAGCTTTATAAAAACAAAATCTTAGGATTGCGAGGCAGGGCAACAGGGCTTGTATTCTCAAACTTTGAGAGGGCAAGGCACATAAAAACAAAAGAATGGGCAAAGCGGTTTTTAAACTCCGACCGTAAAAGCGAGCATTTTATTCAGTTTACGGCAGGACTTGACACCGCATATTCGCAGAAGTCACCCGACACAATTGCAATGACCTTTTTCGGTATTACAAACAAGGGCAAGTGTATTCAGCTTGACGAGAAGGTGTATAACAATGCCGAACTTCAAACGCCGATTGCTCCGAGTGATACGGTACGAAATTTCATTGATTTTCTTGACCGCAACCGGGAGGAGTGGGGCTTTGCGAGAACAGCATTCATCGACAACGCCGACCAAGCGACTATTACCGAATTTCAGAAGTACAAGCGGCAAAACGGCTGTATTTATGATTTTGCAAATGCGTGGAAGAAAACAAAGATAATCGACCGTATCAATCTTGTTCTCGGCTGGCTCGCAAAAGATTGTTTCCTTGTGCTTGAGCATTGCAAGAATACAATTGCCGAGTTTGAAATTTACAGCTGGCGAGAAGATAAAGACAACACACCCGAGGACGGCCACGACCATTGCATAAATAGCAGTCAATATGCGTGGCTGCCGTTTAAAAATATTATTGGAAGTGAAATAAATGGGGCTGATAAACAGAATGGCTGATACAATCAGAACAGGATTAAGAAATTTTTTACATATCACTAAAGCGCCCGACAGAACGATAACCGTTGACGAAACGAGCAATCATCAAACTGAATGCTTTACCAACCGCATTTGGTATTGGGGCAACAGCAGACAGCTTTCACAGCTTTACACACAGCTTGACAGCGACAAAACACGCTTTTGGTCTGCCGAGTGTACCAAAGGGCTGAAAATACGAAAAATCCACACAGGCTTGCCCGCTCTCATTTGCGATACACTCGCTAATATTGTGATTGCAGACTACAACGGTACAGAGGTTACAAGCAAAAATACGACAGCTTATGCCGAACGGTGGGCGGAGATAGAGAAAGAAAACAAACTCGCAGGTGTAATAAAGCAAATGCTCCTTGACCTATGTGTTGTCGGTGACGGTGCTTTTAAGGTCAGCTTTGACACGGCTGTATCAGATGTTCCGATTGTTGAATGGTATCCTGCCGAAAACATCGACTTTACTTATGTGCGCGGCAGAATCAGAGAAGTTAAGTTTTATACCGATTACACGCAAAATCACCGACATTTCCGTTTTGAGGAAACATACGGTTACGGCTATATTCGTTATGTTTTGTATGATGATAACGGCAGAGAGGTCGATTTACACACAGTTAAGGCACTTGATTGGATAGACAGCAACGGTGTAACCTTTGATACATCGTATATGTGGGCAGTACCCGTCATTTACGGCAAATCGTGCCACAAAGGCAGAGGTGCGGGCATTATTGGCATAAAAACAGACGCTTTCGACAGCCTTGACGAGGTGTGGTCGCAGTGGATGGACGCTTTAAGAGCCTGCCGAACAAAGCAGTATGTGCCTGAATGTCTTATCCCTCGAAATCCCGAAACCTGTCAGCCGATATCGCCAAATCCGTTTGACAACCGATTTATTGCAGTAGGAAACGATATGTCGGAAAACGGCAACGGCAACAGGATTTACACCGAAAGTCCGCAGATTCAGCACGAAAGCTATTTAAGCTCATACATCACCGCACTTGACCTTTGTTTGCAGGGTGTAATTTCACCAAGCACATTAGGCATTGATACAAAGAAACTCGATAATGCCGAGGCACAGCGAGAAAAAGAGAAAACAACTCTGTACACAAGACAGAACCTTGTTGAGCTCACCGAGAACGCTATGCAGAGCCTTGTTGAAGTTGTACTCAATGCCGACAGTGAGCTTAACGGCAAGGGAATTGTTGACGGAATAGAGGTATCCGTCAACTTCGGCGAATATGCGAACCCGAGCTTTGAAAGTCAGGTTGAAACCGTGTCAAAAGCAAGACAGGGCGGTTTGATGTCGGTTGAAACCTCGGTCGAGGAATTGTACGGCGACAGTAAGTCTGACGATTGGAAAGCCGAAGAGGTACAACGCATTAAAGAGGAGCAGGGCATAGCGAGCGAGGCGGAAACATCATCTTTTGACGATTTAACGGGATTTGCAGATGAGTGATTATGATATCGGAAAAGCCTTTGAAGAAATCGAAAATGAACTTATTGACAGTATGATGCGCAATTTCAGCCGTCACAGGGCGGAAGAAGAAAAAGAGGGCTATAATTGGACCCAATGGCAGGCAGAACAATTAAAGGCGCTTGAGGAGTACCGCAAAACGAACGCCCAAAAATTTGGCAAGCAGTTCAAGAGCATTAACAGCAAGGTTGAAGAAATGATACACACCGCAAGAGCCGACGGCAACGCAGAACAGGAAGTGAAAATCCTCGAGGCTATTAAGAACGGCTTTACACCGCATATGCCCACAGGAGCAAGCACAGGCGAGTTTTATAAGGTCAATAACCGTAAGCTCAATGCTCTTGTAAAATCGACCACAGACGATTTGAAGAGGGCAGAAACGGCAGTCCTGCGTATGAGCAATGACAAGTACCGCAAGGCGATTTTTAACGCACAAGTCTATGCAAACACAGGTGCAGGCACTTACGAAAAGGCGGTTGATATGGCTTGTAAGGATATGCTAAACGCAGGACTGAATTGTGTGGAGTACAAGAACGGTGCAAGGCACACGCTTTCAGACTATGCGGATATGGCAATCAAGACGGCGAACAAGAGAGCCTATCTAAGAGGTGAGGGCGAAGAAAGAGCTAAGTACGGGCTTTCGCTTGTTGTGGTAAACTCAAGACAGGGCGGTTGCCCCGATTGTGCAAAGTATATAGGCAGGGTGTTTATTGATGATGTGTATTCAAACGGCAAAAAATCGGACGGTGATTATCCGCTGCTTTCAACCGCCATAGCGGAGGGACTTTTTCACCCACGCTGTAAGGACAGCACAAGCACCCACTACCCAGAACTTGACGATTTGAGCGGACCTCTCTCCGATGACGAACTTGCAGAGCTTGACCGCCAAAGAGGACTTGAAGTACAGCAGCAGCACGCAGAAAAGCAAGCCGAACGCTTTGACCGCAGGGCAAAATACAGCCTTGACGAGGACAATAAGAAGTTTGCTAAAGCAAGAGCAGACGAGTGGCACGATAGGGCGGATATGCTTGAAGAAAAGGTGAAAAATACAGAAAATATCAACAAGATTTCAAGTGAAGGTGTTGCAAAATTGACTGAAAGTGATATAATAAAGACGAAGAAACCTTTAGAGATTAATATTCAGTTATTTGCTAAAATACCTAAAGAAAAATTTACTATGTATGCACTCGACCCCGTGAAGCAACCCGATAAGGCAAAGGCATTTAAAGAAGCACTCGGCTACACAAAAGAAAACTATCAAGATTTGATTGACAACATACAAAACAACTTCAAAGAAGATTTTATGGTTTTGAAAAATGAAGACAAATTTGGAAAACGTTATGAGTATGTTATGGAGCTGACCGGTGCTAATGGACGAAAAGCGAATGTTTGCACAGGCTGGATAAAAGAAAATGATAGTTCAGAACCGAGAATGACAAGTGCTTATGTTACAAAGAAAAAGGTGACGCCAAATGAAAGTTGAATTGTATGATAACATAAAATTAAAAAATGGACAGACCGCTTCTGTGGTAGAAATACTTGGTAATCACGAGGCTTATATTGTCGATGTTGATTTAGGCGATGATTATGAAACCATTACAGTATCGAATGAACAAATTGCAGAAGTGATTTCTTAACCGCTCCTTGTGGGCGGTTTTGTTATGCGTGAATTTAATACAGAGATTAGCACTTAATCAATCAGATTGAGTGCTTTTTTTGATTTCTGATATAAGTTTTGAACGGAGTAACGGAGTTAATATGGAACTACTTGAATTTAAAACAAAAATATTAAAGTTGTGTAATGTGAGGGATATTAAGAACATTGGTGAAGTTTTAATGAAAGTTGTATTAAGTAACGAAACATGTTTTTTCGACAAATACAAAGAAATCATTGACAATAACAAAGATTGGTTACAAGCGTTATGGCAATATTATGAAGCTGACCGAGCGGAAAAGAAACAAGACTACACACCAAAGAGCCTTTGTAAATTAGTCTCTGCTTTAGCTGGTAACTGTGAAACGGTTTACGATTGTTGTGGCGGCAGCGGAGCTTTAACGGTGCAAATGCTAAAAGATAGCAAAGCGAAATTTGTTTGTGTTGAAGAGCTTGATGAAAAAGTTATACCATTTTTACTTTTTAATCTGTGTTTGCATAATGTAAACGGCTATGTTTTTAATGGCGATGTATTGACACGCAAGTTTTTAAAAATATATAAACTTTCGGCAGATGACAAATATAGCAAAGTGGACGAATTGCCAAGCAACGAACAAATCAATCTGCATTGTGATGTTGCAGTAAGCAATCCGCCTTACAACATCAAATGGCAACCGCCGTTACCGCTTGAAAATGACATTAGATTTCCAGCGATTCCGCCGGCGGGCAATGCGAATTATGCTTTTGTTTTTAATTGCATTGCGAGAGCAAACAAGGCTGTTTTAATACTTCCAATGGGCGCGTTGACGCAACGCAATGAATATGATATACGAAAATATTTGATTGATAATGATTTGATTGAGTCGATTATTACTTTACCAAACAATATGTTTGAATGTACAAGTATATCAACCTGCATAATGGTTTTAAACAAAAGCAAAGCAAACAAAGGCAAAGTGAATCTGATACATAGCATTCAAAACTTTGTCGTTGAAGAGCGAGAACAAAATGGACAGTTTGGCGGTAAAAGCCACACGAATAGAACTTACAAAAAGGAATATAATGTTTTGTCCGATGAAAATATAAATAAAATCATTCAGGTTATCGAAAACCTAACAGAAGTGAATAAATTTTCTTTGATAAAGTCAAACGCAGAGATAGCAGAAAAGAAATATATGCTCGCTCCGAGTATGTTTTTTGATGTAAGTATTGAAGATTTTGAAGATAGCAAACATCGTGATTTACAAGAAATAGCCAACAATATTAACTACATCATTAAAATGCAAAATGCTTGTAAATTAGTAATCAATGAGACGATTGCTAAGAAAATGGGCTTTGATATTCAGCTTTATAAAAATGAGTTCAAAAATTCAAATCAACTTGCAGATGAGCAGTCTAAATTGTTAGGCATTAAGATTGAAAAGTCTGATTATATCCAATTCACAAAAAACAAAAATGAATTTATGTTTAAGTGTAATGACAAGGATTTGTTGCCGGATATATTTATTCATTTTTTGTCGATTTGGAAAAATCAAATTGCTCTGCTAAACACAATGCAAAATCAATATTTATCAGAATTAAGGGACGCAATATTGCCCGATTTAATGAATGGTAAAATTGAATTATAAAGAACACAGCGCAGAAAGGCGGTGACAAAATGAAAGTAAGAGTAATTACATCGTTCAACGATAAAACTGAGGGGTTTATTAACAGACCAATTAATGAAGTATTTGAATGCTCCGAGCAGAGAGCAAAGGAACTCATTGACGGTGGTTTTGCGACAGAGGTTAAGTCCAACGTTACGGAAAATAAGCCAAACGCTACGGAAAAGCCGAAAAGAAAGACAACAAAAACAGCTTAAAACGCACTTGTGAGTGACTGCACAGGTGCTTTTTTATTGTCCGAAGACGCTAAACTACGGGAGACACCGAGCAAAACTGAAACAGAGAGACACTCTATAAACTGATTACGGGAGACACCCGATAACTGAAAGGATTGATAAAATATGGCAGAAAATAACCCAACACCTACCCCCAACGAAACACAGCCGACACCGCAGGGCAACCCTGCACCTGCATTTGACTATGACAAGCTCGCAAGCCTTATTACAGGCAAGCAGAGCGTGACAGAGGACACGGTTTTAAAGTCATACTTCAAAGAGCAAGGATTGTCAGCAGATGAGATGAAACAGGCAATCGGTGCTTTTAAGGAGCAGAAAGCCAAGAACACACCCGACATTGCGAAAATTCAGTCGGAAGTTGAATCCGCAAACAACGCAAAGCTCACGGCAGAAGTCAATCAGTCAGCAACCCTCGAAGCCGTAAAACAGGGCGTTGACGTAACAAGCGTGCCGTATGTGCTTAAAATGGCGGACTTTTCGGCTGTTATAACAGACGGCAAAATCAACACAGAAAAGCTGACCGAGGCGGTTAAGAAAGTGCTTGACGATATTCCTGCACTCAAAGCAAAAGCAAGCGAAAACGCTGGCGGTGTTCAGAAAATCGGCGGTGACGGCAACGGCAACAAAAATTTAACAGAAGATGCCTTAAGAGGAATTTTCGGCATCAAATCGAAAAAGTAAGAAAAGAGGTAAATAATTATGGCAGTATTAGAATACGCAACTATTTTCAGTAATGTTTTAAGAGAATTGTACGGTCAAGCCCTTACTTGTGATGACCTTTACCACTCAAACTCTGACATTCAGATTATCAACGGTAAGGATATTAAAATCCCGAAACTCTCGGTCAGCGGTTATAAAGACCATACACGAGGTGCAGGCGGTTTTAATTCGGGTACATATTCAAACGGTTACGAAACCAAAACCCTTGACCACGACAGAGATATTGAGTTTGCTATCGACCCTATCGATGTTGACGAAACAAATATGGTAGTAACTGTCGCAAATATTCAGACACGCTTTGAAAAAACACAGGCTATACCTGAACTCGACTGTTATACTTACAGCAAGATTTATACAGAAGCTAAGCGAGTTGGTGCAACAGTAAAAACTACTGCATTAACTGCGGCGAATGTGCTTGCAGATTTTGACGATAACCTTGAGGCTTTTGCCGAAGCCGGTGTACCGCTCGACAGGGTTATTCTTTATGCGACACCACAGTACAAAAAGCTTTTGAAGAATGCAGAGGGTATTCAGAGAACACTTGAAATCAGTTCCGCAAAGGGCATTGACCGCCGTGTTCGTTCCGTTGATGATATTGATAAGATTGTAGAAGTGCCAAGCTCAAGAATGAAGTCTTTGTTTGATTTTACAAACGGTTGTGTTGCTGACAGTTCAGCTAAGCAGATTGACTATATTCTTATTGACCCGGAAGCACAGGTATCAAGAGTTAAGTATTCATATATCAATGTCTATACTCCGCGTTCTGACAGCCGAACAGCTGATAATTATATATATCAGAACAGAAAAGTCAATGGTACTTTTGCCATTGATGAACTTATGAAGCAGGGCGTAATCATTCACGCAGAGGCTTAAAGCGAGGTGAGCAAAAATGAAAGCAATTAAAGACAATAAGTCATATACAGTCAATACAGATGAGGAAGCTAAGACTTATGTATCTCGTGGTTATGATATTCAGGACGACAATGGTGAAATCAAAGAATACGGCTTAGGCAAGAAAATTTCTGTTGATGATTACAATACTTTGAAGAAAGAAAATTCAAAGCTCAAAGCCGAAAACAAAAAGCTTAAAGAGAATATCAAATCAGACACAAAGGAATAAATCTATGTTTGCGGATTACATTGAACAGCAGGGCGGAGATGAAAACAGCATTATCTCTGCCGCTCACATCGACATTCTGACTTTTAATCGCATTGATTTTGAAAAACTTTCGGAAATGCAGAAGAGAATCATCGGCAGAGTGCATAGCAGACTTACTGCTTTTGAAGAAGAAAATGCCGATATGATTTCTTCCTATCTGAAAAATTACAACATCAACGGTGTGGGTATGGAGTTTGGCGCAAGTTGGAATTTGATGTGCATAAGCGGCGTGGCAATTCCTGCGGACCTCTACTCTCTGCTTAAATCAACAGGGCTTTGTTATCCTGCAATATGAGGTGATATGTTTTGAAATTTCCGTCACTTGTAAAAAAGCAGTTCTGTAAAACTCCTGTTGAGGTGACAATATACGGTGAGGGTGTTACCGAAGACGGCTCTCCTGTTGTTGCTTTCCGCTGCGGAGAAATATACCCGTCAGACACCTTATTGCCGAACACTAATTTGTTTGCGGGTAATGCTCATTGCAATATGCAGTCAAAGGCAAAGACCATATACACAAAAGAACAGAAAATCGTGCAAGTGTCTGCAGTGCTGCTTTTTGACGGTGACATTGCTCCCGACATCCCGACTTTGAGCGCAGGCTTTGTAGTGCTTGACGGAGTAAAGCGTAACATCGTACAAGGCATTAAACACCGCAACCCTGACGGCACAGTGAATTTTACGGAATTGGATGTGATTTAGTGAGCTTTTCTGTAACATCAAAAATCAAGCTGAATTTGCCTTTATTAAAGCAGCTTGATAAAGCACAGCAGACGGCATTGCGCAATACCACAGACGCATTGCTTACGCAGATTAAAAACACGCAAGTAATGCCGTTTGATACAGGTAATTTGCAGAACGAAAGCACATTTGCCGACTACTCAAACCTTGCGAATGGGGAAACAAAAATCGTATCAAGTACACCGTATGCCAGACGGTTGTATTTTCACCCTGAATATAATTTCAGCAGAGATGAAAACATAGCGGCAGGAGGTAAGTGGCTCATTCCTTGGCTCAAGGGCGGTACACGACAAAACTTTTGTCAAAAGGCATTTGCACGATTTTACAAACAGGAGGCAGGACTTTGATTTATTTATCAGACGTCAGAGATTGGCTGAAAAGTGTAACAAATGCTGAGCATTACTACATTGGCAAGCTCGACAACAAACAGGATAAGTCAATCGGCGTGTACTCTCTCAAGCAGTCGGGCGCTCCTGCAAGGGCAATAGGTGATGAGAGCACATACAGCACAATGTGTGTGTCCTTGCTCCTGCATTGGAACAACAACGCAAAGGAAACGGAGCAAGCGGCACGCAAGCTGTTTGAAACACTATACAGCATTAAGAATGTTAAAATCAACGAACACACAATTTATATAATCGAGCTACTCACCCCTGAGCCTATTGATGTGGGTACAGATGACAAGGGCATATATGAGCAGGTCATTGAAGTTAAATTTTACTATGAAAGGAAATGATATTATGGCAGTAAAAAGCGGAGTTTATCCTTGCTACGAAAATCAGTTTGCAATCGGTAAATCGGGCACAGACACAGCCACAACTCCAATCGCAAATTGTGAGGAGTTTTCGGTGGCATTTGACAACGGCGTTGAGGAATGGACAGCGTTTGAGAACGAGGGTTGGAAGTCAAGACTTATGACAGCCAAGAGCGTTACAATCTCTGTAAAGGGCAAGCGTACAATCGGTGACGCAGGCAACGATGAAATCGCAGAGCTTGCGTTTAAGAACGGCACAGCCGTACAGCTTCCGTTTAAGTGGACTTTCCCGAACGGTGCAAGCGTACTCTTCAAGAATGCGGTTATCTCTGTAACAGCAAACGGTGCAGCCGCAAGCACAAGTGTTGCACCTCTTGAATTTGAGGTTATGTCAAACGGCAAGCCCGAATACACACCTGCAGCCTAAGGAGGTATAAAGTATGTCAAAAATTATTGATATTACAAACAAACTTAATTTTGACGAAAAGCCAAAACTTGTTATCAAAGGCACAGAAATTGAGGTCAACAACGACGCAATTTCTTTCATTAAGACGGTTGCGCTTTTTGACAGCGAGGACGGCGTAAAAACATCGGACATTTTATCGGCTCTTGAGCTTCTTTTTGATGAGGAGAACAGAGAAAAGATTGCAAAACTTCATCTCTCGTTTGCCGACCTCTCAACTGTTATTAAGACAGCAACAGAGCTTATCGCCGACAATGACAGCGAGGGGGAAATTCAGACCCCGGCTACGACTTAATAGATGATTTCGACTTAATCGTATCGAGTTTTAAGTCAGAGTACGGGGTGAGCATTTACTCCGAAGATTTTAAAAAGATGACTTGGGCGGAGTTCAGCTCCCTGCTGTGTGGCTTGGGAACTGACACGCCTCTTGCGAGAACGGCTCAAATTCGCCTTGAGAACGATGAAAATGTTTTGAAGAACTTTACATCATCTCAACATAAAATACGCAACAAGTGGCGTTCACGCACAGCAAATAAACGCACGCAGGCTGACATAAACACAGCCTTGCATGACTTTGAAATGATATTTGCTAATATGTAAATATTGCATACAATTTTGTTTATTTTTATAAAAATCTTGACTTTTATGTATATTTTTGGTAATATAAAGAAAATGTGAAATAAAGTAACATTTTATTATAAAAGGAGAGATACAAATGGAAAATCAAAATACTGTGCAGACACAAGAAAACACAAAGTTTTGTAAACATTGTGGTGGGAAAATTGCGAAAGAGGCTGTTATCTGCCCACTGTGTGGATGTCAAGTTGAGCAAATTACAAATACACAAGGTACACAACCTATTGTTATTAATAACACTAACAATAACACAAGTGCAGCCTCTGCGACAGCGGTCGCCAATGGTGGAATACAAGGAAAACCTAAAAGCAAATGGGTAGCATTAATTTTATGCATTTTTCTTGGATATCTCGGCGCTCATAAATTTTATGAAGGCAAAATCGGAATGGGTATTCTTTATCTTTTCACCGGAGGTTTATTTATCGTTGGTGTAATTATAGACATTATTGCTTTGCTCGGTAAATCTAATCCGTATTATGTTTAAGAATGTAGCATAACAACTAAATAAGCTAATTACAGCGTACATCTTCGGGTGTGCGCTGTTTTTATACCACAGGGTGTAGCATTTTTGCAACGCCCTTATTTTTATGCAGAAAGGATGTGAAACATATTGGATAACACAACCGTGGGCGAAATCGGCTTAAATCTTGTACTGAACAGGCAAGGCTTTTCTAAATCGCTTAATGCAGTGCAGGAGCAGGCAAACAGCGTAAGCAATAATATGAAAAGCTCACTTAAAAAGCTCGGCTCTGCCATTGTTGCTGCGTTTTCGGTAGCGGCGATTAAGCAGTTTGGCCAGCAGTGCATTGAATCGGCGGCACAGGTCAATGCGGCAAATTCTCAGTTTGAGCAGACTTTCGGTTCAATGGAATCACAAGCAAAAAGTGCAATTCAGAGTGTTGCAAAGGAAAGTGGTATTCTCGAAACCCGATTGCAGGGTGTGGGAACGAGTATTTATGCTTTTGCAAAAACCACAGGTATGGACAGTGCCAATGCATTGAATATGATGCAAGAAGCTTTACAGGTAACAGCCGACAGTGCTGCATATTATGACCGTTCACTCGAGGACACCGCAGAAAGCCTTAAATCTTTTCTCAAAGGCAACTTTGAAAACGACGCCGCACTAGGTCTGTCTTGTACAGAAACTACAAGAAACGCAGCGGCCAACAAGTTGTACGGTAAATCGTTTACGGAACTTTCAGAATCACAGAAACAGCTTACTTTACTTGAAATGGTAAAAGACGCAAATAAACTTTCGGGTGCTATCGGACAAGCAAGCGGAGAATCAGACGGTTGGGAAAATGTAACAGGCAACTTAAAAGAGAGCTGGAATCAGCTCCTTGCGGTTATTGGCAAGCCAATTTTGCAAGTAGCAACGAATATTGTGCAAAAGCTTTCTTCGGCTATCGCAAAACTTACAGAGTACGCCAAAGGGGCGATAAATGCGCTTTCAAAGCTGTTCAACTGGGACGGAGATGATACAGCAAACAGCATTTCAGCCGCTGCAAGCTCGGCAGAAAATTTGACCGATGAGGCAGAAAGCGGTTCAAACTCATTAGAAAGTGTTGCGGATAGTGCAGAAAAAGCAAAGAACAGCGTTGCAGGTTTTGACAAGCTGAATGTTCTCACTAAATCCGATAGCGGCGGTTCAGATGCTTCCGCAAGTGATACAGCAAGCAGCAGCGGAACTTCTGTTGCAAATGCTGTTGTTAAAGATACAAACAGCGGCGTTTCGGGTGCTTTTAAAAATCTGTACGAAAAGAGCGGATTTAAAGTTTTTGTGGATAATGTTCAAAAGGGCATTAATAAGGTTGATTGGTCGGCTATCGGCAAAAATTGTGAGTCGATATTCAAAAATTCTGTTCCGGTAGCTCAAAATTATCTTAAACAGGTGCAAAAGGTCGGTAAATCTGCATTCGGTGCGGTAGGTTCATTTGTCGGCGGAGTGGTACAGGTTAGCGGTAAACGGCTGCAAACACTGACGGGCGGTGTTGCAAAATGGCTTGATAGGGACAAGAATAAAATCAACGGCTTTATTACAACCATTGGCGACAATTTCAGCAAAGGCTACGATAATTTATCGACATTCTTTGAAAAGGGTTTTGATGTCATCGGGCAGAGCGTTGACAGAGTTCGCCCACAAATGGAGGACGCAATTTCAAATCTGCTCAGCGGTTTTACAGATTTCGGCGGTGCGGTCGGAACGATTTTCTCGGAGGGCTTTAGTTTAGCTACCGAATCACTTGTAAAATGGATTGACAATGACGGTGCAACTATCGGAGAATTTTTTGACAATATTCAACTTCAAATGGCAGATGTTATGAACTTCGTGGGCGGCGTATTTTCAGACATCGGTAACTTCCTGCTTGGCTGGTGGGACGGCGAGGGCGGTTCTGAGATTTTTCAGAATGTGTGCGATATGTTCCTTAATATCGGCACAACGCTTATGAATGTTTATAATGATTGGATTATGCCTGCGTGGAATTTCATTGTCGGAGTATTTCAGTCCGCATGGACAGATTGCCTTAAACCGATTTTTGAACAGCTATGGACTGTTTTCGGCAAGGTTTGCGACTGTATTGCAACAATATGGAATAATTGGCTTTCCCCGCTTGTGAACTTCATAAGCGATACATTAGGCCCTGTATTTAATACGGTACTGAGAAATATTCAAAGCATTTTTGAAACAGTATTCAGAGTTATAGGCGATGTTGTGGGCGGTATTTTAAAATCGTTCGGCGGTCTTATTGACTTTATAACAGGTGTTTTTTCGGGCAACTGGGAAAAGGCTTGGAACGGTATCAAAGACTTTTTCGGCGGTATATGGGACGGCATATGGGGCATTATCAAAGGCTTTGTTAATCTGATAATTGACGGTATAAACCTATTGCTGACAGGTATATATACGGTTGTAGCCGCTATCGTTAATACTATCGGCGGTATAGCTGACGCAATCGGTTCGATTTTCGGGCAGGAATGGGGTTGGTCAATGCCTAACGAACCTGTTCTTATTCCACATCTTGCAACAGGCGGACTTGTCAAAGCACCGACACTTGCGGTAGTCGGAGATAACGCAGGAGCTAATTCGGGCAATCCGGAAGTTATTGCGCCGCTTAGCAAGCTACAAGGTATGATTAATACTTCTAACGGCGAGGATACGGTAATTCTCGGCGAAATTCTGTCGTATCTTAAAAAGCTGTATGAGATGTTCGTAATATTCAGAAACAATGGCGGTAACTACTATCAGTTTGTCGCTGAAATTAACGGCAATGATATTTTTAACGAAATCGTAAAGCAAAACGAACTTTATAAAAACCGCCATAACGGCAAATCGGCATTTGCGTAAAGGAGGTGCAGTATGTCAAATTATAAAGGTTATTTACTAAAATTCGGAAATACCGAATTTCCTAATAACTATTTCGCTGAATATTCGTCAACACCTGATCAGCGTATGGACAATGATGCCGAGCGTGACGATAACGGCAGTTTACAGCGTTCAACACTGCCGACAGGTAAGACAAGCATTACTTTTTCTACCCACATTCTGCACTTGAACGAGAAAATCAATATGCAGAATATTATTAATTCTGGAATCGTGAACACAGTACAACGCAAATGTTATGTTACCTACTGGAACGATGAAACAAACTCATATGACAGCGGATATTTCTATATTCCCGATATTGAGTTTTCGGTTATGGACGCAAGCAAGACAGACATCCGCTACAACCCGATAAGCATTGAACTTATTGAGTATTAAGGGGGTGCGGTATGATAAATTTAACAGATGAGGTCAAAAAGCAACTGTTGAACGACAGCTTGCAAAGGGAAATAATTATCAGCTTTCCTGACGAGGATATTCCGGACATCACGGGCGAGAATATTGTATCTGAAAGTCTTGAACTTACGCAGGCAATCAGTGACGGCAAAGAATTTAAACTCGGCGGCTGTATTGCGGGTCAGCTTACTGTAAGAGTGATAAATGTTGACACAGAGCTCAACGGCAAACGCATTAAAGTTATAATGAAACAGTCATACAGCAAGGGGCTTTTATTTCCCTCGGATACAGTATTGCCGAGTGTAGATTTATATTGCGGTTATCAGTCTGGAGTTATTGAGGTGTCGCTATTCTGCGGTACTGTCAACAGCTCATCGAGACAGAAAAACAGGGCGGTAAAGGAAATTATCGCATATGACGATTTATACCTCGCTTCGCAAAAATACGCTTACAACTACTTTACAAGCCTTGCGATTTATTCGCCAAAAATAAGTTTATATGACTTGAGAGTATATCTCTGCAGCAGCTTTTTAAGTAATTATGATTACGAAAACGAATTTACAGGCTTTAATGACAGCAATAAGCTGTCGCTGAAATTGGATCTTGTAAAATCGGTTTTCAATGACAAAACCACGATAGCGGACTTGTTGAGTGCGTACTGCGAACTTAATGCTTGTTTTGCAATTATGAGCGGAGAGGGCAAGATAAAGTTTATTCAAATTTTAAATCCTGAAACCGAGGTCGTTGACAACTACAGCAGCCTCGACTTTGAGGAATACACAACACGCAGTATTAATCTTATTAAGTTTAAGTACAACAAGGACAGCTATTTTTCGTACGGTCATACAGAAGAAGAAAAACAAAGTTGGTATATATCGGACAACATAATTACTGCTTGCTGTACAGACATTGCAGGTATTGTTACAAGTTTTAACGATAATAAAGATAACAACTACATCTTTTACAATTTGTATGCTTACAGGCCTTTTAAAGCTGATGTTTACGGCAGGTGGTGGCTCGAATGTGGCGACAAGGTGAGCATAAAAACAGGCTTTACGGACACGGAAACGGTCGACAGTTTTATCCTTGAACGAACGCTGAAAGGCACTAACGGCATGAGAGTAAGGCTGACGGCAGAAGGTACAGAATATTTAGGAAAGGATGAGATAAATGAGTTACAGCAAAATTAATTGGGTTGACGGAGCTGTTCCGGCGCTGAACGCAACAAACTTAAATCGTATGGACGACGGTATCTACAACAACAGTGCGGATATAGTAGTAATGGGCACTAATATTGAAACACTTAGTCATAGTGTTGTTGAAATCAGAGAAAGCAATAAAAATATCGAAAAGCGTATTGATGACACAAATGCAGCAATCGAAACCGCATCTGCAAAAATGATAGCAAAAGACTCTTTGCTCAATACATCTACAAGCATTAATCTCACATCGCTTGAGGACACAGAACAGACAGCGAACGGAGTTACTATTTCAGTCAAGAACAATAAAATTAGCTTGAGTGGCACATCTACCGCTGCGGTTAATTTTTATCTCAAGCTCAAGCGTGCGGTTACTCTTGAACAAGGCAAAGCGTATTGCTTATCGTTGCAGAATTTTGCTAATATTACAAACAGCGGTTGTGTGTTCTATCCTGCGAATAGTCAGACGGTAATCAGCTCATCTTGGCTCTTGTCAGAAGTTAGTGCTTTTAAAAATGCAGCGGCCACTTATAGAGCGACAGAAAATGCAACCGTAAATTCGATTAAAATTGCGGTTGCTACAAATAGACTTGTTGACAACAGTTGTAATCTTCAACTTGAACAGAACAATAAGCGTACAGCTTATTCTAACCCTGACTTAATAAAGTCTAATATTAAACCTGAATTTTACCAAGCTCCGGACTACGCTATGAATAATCTGTATGTTTCAAATGATTATGACGAAGATACAGACGGTTTTGGTGTTACAAAGTTCAACTCTATTCTGTCTGCTAATGATAGTATAACAGACAACAACTATCATAATCGCTACACAATCATCGTTGCACAAGGCACATATACAGATCTGCAAGATAGATACGCAGGTTTGTCCGATGTGGGGCTTGTAGGTTATCGTGGTGTAATGATGAAAGACTATGTTTATTATGAGTCTGAGAACATCTATAACCCCTCTGCAACTATAATCAAATGGGACGGTGCAACAGGCTTTGATAAGTTAACTTTGAAGTCGGAAGATATAATCAAAAAATGTCCGTTTCATCTTGATTTGAATGTCCATACTCACATCAAAGGTTTTACGTTTGATTGTAAAAATATCCGTTATGCTCTTCACCTCGAAAGCGGCGGCACAGGCTATGCAACTGAATGGACGGTATCTAATTGTATCTTCAAGTGGGGCGGTCGTGCTGATTGCGTTGATTATTCTGGCAAAACAACGGTTCCAGCGCTCGGATGTGGTCACAGCTTTGGTGAGGTAGGATTGATTGAAAACTGTAAAATTATCCCTACACATTGCACTGTTGGCTATCAGAATCACGAAAATGCTGACAATAGCGATTTTGGATTGTCAATCAAAACAGGTTCAAGTATTACTATTCGCAACTGTGATTTTGGAGGAACTGAAATTCAAGCAAGAACGCTGAAAGGTGAATATTCTGACACGCCGAATGTACTTACTGTTGACCGCTGCGTCAATATATCTGAAATTAAGAAATTGTATGCAGCTCCGGCAACGAAATGTGACTGGACAGTTGTTGAAAATCTAAATAAATGAGTAAATAAAGGAGAATGACTATGGCAAACATTACTTGCGTTGATATTTCAGAATTTCAGCAAGGCATTAATTTTAACAAAATGAAAAATGACGGTATAAAAGCTGTCATTATAAGAGCAGGCTACGGCAGAGAAGCAAGTCAGAAAGACAGTATGTTTGAAAGTCATTATCGCAACGCTAAAGCGGCAGGACTTAAAATCGGTGCCTATTGGTACAGTTATGCTGATAGTGTCGATGATGCAGAAAAAGAAGCAAAAGCCTGCCTTGAGTGTGTTGAAAATAAATATTTCGATATGCCAATTTATTATGATTTGGAAGATTATTCAATGGTTAAACTCGGCAAAACAAAACTTACAGCGATTGCAGAACGCTTCTGCGAAACTATCAAGAAAAGTAACTACAGAGCAGGTATATACGCTAATCTGAATTGGTTTAACAACTGTCTTGATTATGATGAATTGAAGAGAAAATACAGTATTTGGCTTGCACAATATAACTCCGTAAATGAATTAAACTGTGATATTTGGCAGAACAGCTCGACAGGCAAAATCAACGGCTATGGCGGAAATATTGATACTAATGTAATTTACAACGATAACATCTTCGGCAAATCTGAAACAAAGGTTAAAAAGCCAACGCTGACATATAGAGTCTTTGCAGACGGCAAGTGGTACAGCGAGGTCAAGGGCTTGTCAAATGTAGCAGGACGAAAGAAACAAGCTATTTCAGCTATTGCTCTTAAAGTATCAAAAGGTAAAACTCGCTATCGTGTGCACTTGCTCAACGGTGACTGGCTGCCGTGGGTTGACGGATACGACATCAAGGACGATATCAACGGCTACGCAGGAATTAAAGGCAAGGTTATTGACGGCTTACAGGTTGAATTTGAGGGAGTCGGCGATTATAAGGCTACATATCGTGTGCGTATGCAAGGTGAAAAGAGATTCCTTGGCTGGCAGTATAACGGCGAAAAAGACAGCTCACAGGACGGCTACGCAGGACTTCTCGGCACTAAAATTGACGGTGTGCAGATTACATTGACATAATTTTGGAGGTAAAATATTATGGTAAATTATATTGGAATTAAAAAAATTAAAGCTGAACCTATGACAAGAGGTGATTATAACAAATTCAGAGGCTGGAATATCCCTGAAAACGAAAATCCAAATGACAAGGGATATATAGTAAAATATTCTGATGGTTATATCTCTTGGAGTCCAAAGTCAGTTTTTGAAGAAGCTTATGATGAAATTGGAAATAAACCTTTGATTGATACAGTTGTATTAATGAAAAGCAATGATTATAAAGAAAGATTTATTGCAGAGTATCAGCAATTGGTAATCCGTTATAAGGGATTGAAGAAAATGCTTGATAATTGGGATAAGGGAGAACTATCTTTCGTTCCGGCTTGTCCACGCAGTACATATAATATGCAGATTAAATCAATGGCAGACTATATTGCCGTACTCGAAGCAAGGGCGGTTATGGAAGGTATCAATTTGTGGGAGGTATAAAACAATGAAAGACAATATTATTCAGGCTACTGTTTCAGTAGCTATCGGTGCATTGGCGGCTTATTTTAACATCTTATTAATTCCTGTTCTTGTTCTCTTTGCGGTAATGGTTATAGATTACTGCACAGGAATGGCATCTGCATACAAAAATAAAGAGATTAAGAGCAAGACAGGCTTGATTGGCATACTCAAGAAATTGAGCTATCTTGTTCTCGTATGCGTGGGCGGTGTTGTTGATTATCTTATCTGCACAGGACTTGCAAGCGTGGGAATTGACTACAGCAGCTACTGCTTTGGATTGATTGTGGCTGTATGGCTTATCATTAATGAGCTTATAAGTATTCTCGAAAATCTGAGTGAGCTTGGAACACCGATTCCACCGTTTTTAGTTAAAATTGTACACAGATTGAAAGACTCGGTTGACAGTAAGACTGATTATGATACCGATAAAAAAGAATAATACATAAGTTTAGCCCCTCGGATACCAAAGTGGTATTTGAGGGGCTTTTACTGTGTAATTTACTGTGTAACTTTATTGATTTTAGCTGATATTGTTTGATACCGAAATTCACTCAAAAAGCAAAGGCTGAGTGATTGAAAAACATAGCAAATAAGCTGATTTTTCAGTGTTTATCACAAAAAATAAGCACCCGATTGCTCGAGTGCTTTTGGCGGAGATGGAGAGATTTGAACTCTCGCGTCGGAGTTACCGACCTACTGGTGTTCGAAGCCAGACCCTTCAGCCACTTGGGTACATCTCCATATTAAATTATCGTACTCAACTATTATAACGGCTCAATTAAAAATTGTCAATACCTGTAACTAAATTATTATTTTATCATAAAATGAAATGAATAAGCAATACCGAATTATTTTTCGTAAGGCGGGTGATTTTATGGCTTTTGACACAAGAGAATTGTTTGCTCGGTTGTTAAAATGCGAAAGCGGAGGAGAGGGGATTGAAGGTATGCGTGCGGTTGCCTCTGTGATTATCAACAGGTCAACTGTTCCTTACGGGGAATTTGCACGGATAAGCAACGGTGGAGATGTGCGGGCAATCATTACACAGCCAAATCAGTTTACCTGCTTAAAGACTTCCGTAGGGGGTCAGTACAATTCGCAAAATGTGTATAATATTGTACCTGAAGATATACACTACGAAATTGCAGATTGGGCACTTGCAGGCAATACTGACAGCTCGGTCGGCAATTCTTTATTCTATTTTAATCCTTATTCCTCAACCTGTCCAAACTATTTTCCTACCAATATCGGCGTGATTTACAATCGTATCGGTAAACATTGTTTTTATTCTCCGACACAGGCTTACAAAAACACATAGGAGTGATTTGTTTTGGTAAATTACATCAACAATAAAAAGGCGCAGCAGCTCAACCCAAATACTCTGTATAATCTCGACACCAATCCCTCAGCCTGCAATAATTATAATTGTATAAACAACCAGATTCCAAATACCATACAGCAATACGGTTACGAAATTCCATCCATACTTGACCTGGCTACATTGGTTAGCCCCACAAGTCCGAATTATCAAAGTTTCAGTCCTGATCAACAGGCACTGAATAGAAGAAATCCTGCGTCGGGGCAGTCGATAAATCAACTTACACAGACAATCCCTGCCGAAAGTCAAAATAACGAAGTTGCAAATGATTTGGCGGTTCGTGAAATTCAGAACATAGATTCAACCCAGCCGTACAATCCCGAAACATTGCCGACCCCCGCAATGATAAACGAACAGAATATGCAAAATATGCAAAACAATCAGACTGCAATGTCGACGGCAAGCCTTTTGACAGACATAAAAAATCCGTATGAGGTAACAGCCGAAAGTGTGCAATATTTAAACGGTTTTATACGCACTCAAATCGGAAGAAGAGTATCCATTGATTTTCTTGTGGGTTCAAATACAATTGTCACAAAATCAGGATATTTGCTCGGCGTTGCGGCAAACTATATTCTTATAAACGAGCTTGACACAAACGACCTTACAACCTGCGATTTTTACAATATTAAATTCATCAGATTTTATTTTAATTAAAATAAGATGCTTTTTCAAAAGTTGGGGTGAATACTGTTTAGCCGACTTTAGGTCGGACAACAAAGTTAAGAGAAAGAAAAATTTTCTGCCCGAAGTTAAAAGTTTGGTCAACCTTTTCAAAGGTTGTGGGTGTGGGCAACGCCCGCAAATAGTTTTCTTTTATACAATGTCTGACAGCCAAATGGCTTGCCGTTTGCGGCTTGAATACAATGGCGAGAGCCTTTTAATTGCGTAAGTAGGAATAAGTCAGAAAGATTATTTTATAAGTTTGTTGCCTGTAAACTACTTATACATTATAATAAAATGCCTACCATTCCACTTTTCTTTTGCGTGAAAAGAAAAGCTCCAAAAGAAAGCACGCTTAAGGGGAAAGGGATTTCGAGTCCCTTTCCCCTTAAGTATCCCCTTTCCTTAGACGACCAAGGTCAGTGACCTTGGAACCTCTAACTTATGTTTTTCTAATAAAATTTGTACTTGGCAAAATAAGTTATTTAATTATTTCCTTTTTAAACTTACACTTGCCTTTTGTTGGCTCTGCTCAAAACAGCACCTTTTAAAAAGGGTTGAACTAAATTTTGATTTTATAAAATTTACCATAGAACCTACTTTTTATTGCACTATGTAGTCCTTGAAAATCTTTTCAAAGCGTTTAAAGAAAACATTTTTGTTGCTTTTTATCATAAAGCCGAATAACAGTGAAACAGCAATTATATCGAATACGGGCAAAAACCATATAAACGGCAGTTCTGTATAGATTTCGGGATAGCTTAGGAAAAGGACAAGGCAGGTTGAAACCGTAACCAATACAAGAAAACCGATCCAAAATATTATATCTTTTTTGTTTGTGTAAGATTTAACGCATACATCAAGCTGAGCTACACGCTCTTCGGCTGTAATTTCATTTATCGGATTAAAAGGCTTGTATTTGTCGGCAGGGTGAGGACAGAGTTTTGCGGATTTACCGTTTACAGAGCCGTAAAGTGTTGTATCGCTTGCGGTGTTTCTGTTTAGGTTTGAAAGCGGCATATCTTTTAGGGTGTGATTGCCGAGAATATTAAAAAATTCTGCCTGCGATATGTTCATTTTATAATTGTGTTCTTTCATTTCAGTCACCTGTTTGTAATTATATTTAAGTGGATTTGAATAATGTTTGATTATTTGTGATTATTTAGAATTTCTCGCATTTTCAATAAATGTTCTGACAAGCTCAAAATCCTTGCCCGATTTGTCGGAAAGCTCTACGCCCGAACTTACATCTACCGCAAAGGGGCGCAGCTGAACAACGGCTTTGGCTACATTGTCGGCTGTAAGTCCGCCTGCAAGAAAGAGCATTTTGTCGGTTTTAGGGAGTTTTTCAAGCATAGACCAGTCAAAACCTTGTCCGCTTCCGGGTACGGCGGAATCAAATAAAATGCCTTTTACATTGTCAAGATTTTCAATATCGCCAATGCTTTCAATTCCGCTCACATTAATTGCCCGAATAACGGGGGGTTTGCACTCGCTCAAAAGCTTTTCGCTGATTTTGCCATGAATTTGCACATAGTCAAAGCCGAGGGTGTGTATCTGCTCAAGCTGTTCTTCGGTTGGTGATACGGTAACGGCAACGCTCTTTATATTTGGGTCGAGAGCAGAGAGCAGCTTTTGCGCCTTTTCGGGCGAGATATTCCTATGGCTTTTCTCAAAAAACATAACAAACCCTGCAAAATCGGGGGAGAGTGTATTAATACATTTTATATCGGTCTGATTTTTAAGTCCGCAAATTTTAACTTTTGTCATACTTGCCTCCTGTACTTTAATAATATGTTACCATAAGGAGGTAAAATGTCAATAGTCAAAGAAAAATTGCGGATTTTTTCCGAATTTTTTGATTTCAAATATTGACAAAAGCAAAAATAATGGTATAATAATTTTGTTATGCAATACAAAGAGTATAACATCCTTGCGGCGAAAGCCGCCATAATGTCCAGAAGGAGGTGCAATATAATGGCAGTAACAGCTAATTACGAGACAGTAATGGTAGTTTCTCTTAAGAACGGCGAAGAGAACGTTCAGAAAGTAGTAGAGAAATTCAAGGCTCTCATCGAAAACAATGCCACTTTAAAGAATGTTGACGAATGGGGCAAGAGAAAGCTTGCTTACCTTATCAACAAGGAGAGCGAAGGTTACTATGTTCTCTTTGATTTTGAAAGCACAGCAGAGTTCCCTGCAGAGCTCGACCGTATCTACAAGATTACAGACGGTGTAATGCGTTCAATCATCATCAAAAAAGAAGAAGAATAATTTACGAATGAACCTTTGTAGGGGTTATTCCTCGAACAAGAAAGGAACTTAAAAATGCTTAACAGAGTGGTTTTAATGGGCAGATTAACTGCCGATCCGGAACTTAAGACAACCCCTAACGGTGTCAGCGTAACATCTTTCAGTATTGCGGTTGACCGTTCATATGTAAAGAGCGGCGAAGAACGCAAGGCGGATTTTTTCAATATTGTTTGCTGGCGTCAGACTGCTGAATTTGTTTGCAGATATTTCAGCAAGGGTTCTATGATTGCTGTTGACGGACAGCTCCAGAGCCGTTCGTTCCAGGCAAAAGACGGTTCTAACCGTTATGTAGTAGAGATTGTTGCAGACAATGTTAGCTTCACAGGCGAACGCCGTGACAGTAATGCTAACGGATACAATAATCAGTCTTACGGCAACAATCAATCATATGGCGCACAGTCTTATGGCTCTAACCAGTCTTACGGCTCGGCTCCATACCAGCAGGCACAGGCTCCTGCTGAGTCATATCAGAGCGGTTCAAATTCAGATTTTCAGGATATGCCGCTTGATGATGATTTACCATTTTAAATTTAACTGAATTATAATATAATTCATTGAAAGGAGTTCTCACAATGGCTGACAGACCAATTAACCGTGGTAGAAAAGCTCGCAAGAAGGTTTGCGGTTTCTGCGTTGATAAGGTTGAACACATTGATTATAAGGACATCGCTCATCTTCGTCGTTATATGTCAGAGAGAGGTAAGATCCTTCCTCGCCGTGTAACAGGTACTTGTGCAAGACATCAGCGTGAAATTACAGTTGCAATTAAGCGTGCAAGACACCTTGCTTTGCTCCCATACACAGCTGACTAATCTATAATCAGTATTTTAAGCACCGTTTTTATACGGTGCTTTTTATTTTGCTTTTGTAAGTACAGTTTTTAAAAATCTAAAAACTCCGACATAAATCAAAGAATATTTGTTTGTTTTGGTCAAACTTTAAAAAAACCTCGAAAATTAATAAACAAACTTTACTCGCAAATTATGTGCAATTTGCCTTTTTGGCTTACGATTCCTACAAATACAGCAAATAACACTTGATTTTATGGCGATTTTCGGTATAATATTAAAGTAGTAACTATATATAGTTACTGTAACATTGTTGAAATGTGCCTGTTACGAACGGGCTTCATTTTCATAAAACACACAATACAGAACAGACCGTTTGCCAGCGGTCTGTTTTGTGTTTTACGGAAATTTATTGTATTACTTAATTGTAAAAAATGCACCTGTAAATCATGCGGCTTACAGGTGCATATATTTTTTAATTAACCTACGCTGTAAATTTCAAGAGTATCAATATATCCTGAAAGGTAACGCTGAATTTCGGTTACATTATTAATTGTAATTGATGTGATGTAGTGGGTAACAGCTGAATTTTTGTACTGAAAATCGTTGAATTCAGCATTGCCGGCTGAATAGTTTTGCAAAAGAGTAACATCGTTTACATCAATCTTATTGTCAAGATTGATGTCCCCTGCAACAAGGTCGCTTATATATGTATAAGTTTGTTCTGTATCAGCGGGTTGATTATTAAGGTCTATAAACTTAATTCCGTTTTCTTTTGCGTATTTTTCGGCTGCGGTAGAGGAATAACCGTTGATTACATAATATGGGTTCAATATATTTGAATTTCCTTTGTTTGATAAAATATAATCGAAATATCCAAACGCTTCATCACCTATGTATTCAACATTCTTGCCGATTAATACTTTATTAAAAGAACAACCGATGAATGCATAATCGTCTATGTATTTTGCACTGTCGGGAATTTTTATCTCTGTCAGTCTTGCGCATCCACAGAATGCATCTTTGCCGATTTTGGTTACATTGTTACCGAGCTTTACATTTTCAAGATTATTCATATAGTTTGCAAAACTGTCGGGGATTTCTGTAATTCCGTTTCCGATCACAAGATTTTCAAGAGTGTAAATCGGTTTAATATTTGTATTATCGAGAGTTGTAAGGCTATCGGGTAAAATAAGGGTTTTAACATTGCTTGTATCTGTTGTTACAAATATAGATGAGGATAAATTTTTCACCTGTCGTCCAAGATAGGTGGAAGGGATTTCAAGAGTTTCTGACACTGTATAATTAATTGAAATAAGAATCAATGACTTGTCACTTAGGTCAACCGTATAATTGTAATCATTGTTACTGTCTTTATAATCGATGTTCACAAGTACAAAATCGTCATCGTTGAGAGTGCTTTTATCAATGTAATAATAATCACCTGATTTTTCTACGCTGACCGTATCTGAACTGCAGCTTGTTACGCTATGCAGTAATGACGAAACTCGTACATAATTGTCCCGCATTTCAATAAAAATATCACTGTTTGCCGGAGCAGGAATAAAGTAGAGGTTACTCATCTTTGAGTTTGCCTCATCAAATACAGACAATGATTTTGTTGCATAAACTTTGTTGCTTTTTTGAGTGCAGTAACCGTAAATTGATTGTACGGAAAAAGCAAATTCACTTGCGTATTTGCCGTATATTGTATTGCCCTCAACATTGCAGTATGAAACGCTTGAGTACCACGCTTCACCGCATATTGCTCCCGATGATTGAGTATCGGAAAAGTAGTTATAATTTACAGTGCTGTTTTTTACAGTGCAGTTTAAAATAGCGGCATATTTAGCGTAAGCACTGAGCACACCGCTAACATTTGCAGGTGCGACATTTGCGTTTTCTATTGTTAAATCATATATTTTTGCACCTTGCAAAGAACCGAAGAATCCGCTGATATTGTTCAATTCATTTTTGGTTGAACCGATTTTAATGTTTTTGATTGTATGATTATTTCCGTAAAATACAGAACTGAAATAACCGTCGCTGTTGCATAGCGGTGGTACTTCTTTATCATAATCGGCGAAATCTAGGTCGGTATTTAGATTTATTTTTTCCGGAATATAGCCGTAATTATTGCAAATTTCAATAAGTGTAAAGTAATCGTCAATACTGCTTATTTCATAAGGAGCGTCAACGGCTTTTTCTTCATAGTATTTTAAAAGGATAACAGCATTGTTCATATCTTGAACAGAGCAAGATGAATTGCTTAAAAGGGATTTTGATGCTTCAATCTGATTGTTCAGAAGATTTGCGTATTTCTCGGAGGAGATTTTGCTTTTATCTATGTTTTCGGCATCTGAAACGGCCTTTTTTAGATTTTCTGTAACTTCACTGTTATCTAAATCGGAAGTAAAAGCTTTTATAGAGGCATATGCCCTTGAAATATCAGGCTGATTATATGCATCACTCCATTGGTTATGGCTAAGTATATAGGAATTATTTTCTTTGCAATTCTGATTTGTAAGTAAAGAACTCGAAAAAGACATATAGCTTGAATCGTTGTTTGACTCAATTACAACCGAAAATTTTTCACCCGATGTAAGGTAAACTTCATCTTTTACATCTATGTAATGTACGCCGTTATTCTCAATTTTCCCGCTGAAAGCGGTGAGAAGTCTGCCGTCTTTTGGGTTATCAAAATCAGCATTAAGTGCATAAACAGAGGCGGTATAATCATAAGCACCCAAGGTTTTGAAACTGATTTGTTTTAACTGTTCGTCGGATTGGGCGGTAAATACATTTGCTGCACCTTCATAATTGTAACCGTACCCTTGAGTGACAAAGCAGTTCTGATATTCGTTGTCATAAGCATTGTTGTCTTGCATTATATATTGAGAAAAAGCAAGATTGGTTGTATCGTAAGAAATCCAAATATAACCATCATTGCCGTAATGCTCGCCCCAACTGTTTTTGCACAGCCATGCACCGTCATTTGAAGGCTTGACTTTACCGGTAAAATTATCTTTGCTGTAATTATCGTCCCAGCCGACAACGACTATTAAATGTGCATCTCCGATTCCGATGCAGGTATTATCGCTGTAATAGTTAGCGTAGTCGGAAGAATAGCAGTCGGTAATGCTTGGATAGTAAACGGTAACGGCACCGTTTGACACAATCTTTGATTTTAAAGTATCTTTGTTATTGCTTATTTCACTGTAGTCTTTGAGTCTGTAGTCTGAATAATATCTAAGGGTTTCTGAAAAGCCTTTCTTCACTTCATTGTAAGGGCAAAGACTTTGCGGATATGTACCAAACCCCGAGTTAAGCGAGATGGCAAGAGTATCGGAAGTGCCTCCGTTACTGCCTTTTGAGGAATCGTTTATGTAATCGCCGTAAAAAGGAGATGACTTGTCAACTATGCCTGAATGTATGTACCAGGTTTGTCCTGCCTCTGATAAGTCTATAGTGTCTTGCGGATTTTCTCCGAGCTTGCTTTTTAGGTCGTTTTGCGAGAGAATACTCGATTCCATTGATGCTACAGATGCAAATGCCCAGCAATATCCCTCGGAACCCTGATTTTTAACCTTAGATACTCTGCCGTAATCTCGCAAGTCATATTTTTGCGGAAGTTTTTTGCTTATATTTTCAGTATCGTTATTAAGTTTTTCAACAGGAATTTCGTTGTTGTTTTCATCGTATAAAACGGTTCTGCCTTCCTCAATCTTTTCGTAAATAGCTTTAACGGATTCGTTATCTTCAACAGTGGCGGCAGAAAACGCAGTAGAACCGCAGCCGAGAATGAGCAATGAAGAAAGCATTAATGATATACATTTGAATGATTTTTTCATATTCTCCTCCTTTATGATTACTTTTGATATTATAGCATTTAATTTATATTATTGCAATATTTACATATAAAATATATTATGCCGTTTAAATTTATGGTATATTTATAAAATATAAAGCTTATTGTCTATTTAATTATTGTGTTTATAATCATAGGCTTGTACTTTTGGTATTGCGTTTTATAAATTATATGTTATAATAAAAATAAAAAAAAGTTAGTTAAAGCTAACTGCATGGAAAGGACAAAATACAGATGAAAGCTGATTATAAAAATTGGGTACCGAAATATATGGTAAACGGACTTATTACAGGCACAATTGTTTTTGCGGTTTTATTTGTAATTTTCGGTGTAATCGGGTTAGGACTTAGCGGAGTGTTAAGGTGGATAATATTCGCTGCGCTGCTGATTGCCTTGATTGGCATAGGTATGTTCTTAAAATGGAGTGTTATGGCTTACAAAGCATTTTCGTATGACGGAACCCGCCAACTTTCAAAGCAGATTATTGAGGGAACCGCAAATTACATAAATATACCAAACGGCGGTAAATGCCTTGATGTCGGCTGCGGCAGCGGTGCGTTGACAATTGCGTGCGCAAAAAGAAATCCTAAAGCCGAAATTGTCGGTCTTGACCGATGGGGAAAGGAGTATTCTAATTTCAGCAATATGTTGTGCTGTAAAAACGCAAAAGCAGAGGGTGTAAGCAATGTGAAATTTGTAAAAGGCGATGCCTGCAAACTTGATTTTTCCGATGAAACTTTTGATGCGGTTACAAGTAATTATGTTTATCACAATATTACCGGCGCAGATAAACAGGAATTGTTGCTTGAAACATTGCGAGTGCTTAAGAAAGGCGGCACATTTGCAATTCACGACTTAATGTCAAAGGCAAGATACGGTGATATGGAAAAATTCAAGCAAAAACTGCTTGATATGGGATATGAAAAAGTAGAATTGATTGATACTGCAAACGGTATGTTTATGACAAAAAAAGAGGCAAAATATTTACAACTTTGCGGTTCAACCTTGCTTGTAGGTAAGAAATAAATTTTAAAAAATATTAAATTATGGCTTAGCGGAGTGTCGGTTGGGAATTGAAATTCAGCTAACGCTAAATTATCCTCCTAAAAACAAAAAAAGTTTACTCAATTTTTTCAAAAATTGCGGGTTTGGGCAGCGCCCATAAAATCTTTCGATATACAATTTATAAGGCACAAACAGCAAGCTGTTTGACTATCGTTAGATTGCATAAACGGAAAGTATTTGTGAGCTTTGCCCACACCCACGACCTTTGAAAAGGTTGACCAAACTTTTATAATTGATTGGCAAATCAATTTGCTAAACAATAATTTCTCCAACTCCTGAAAAGAACGAAAATAAATATCAGTAATAATTACGGCAGTTATCTTTTTTGATGACTGCTGTTGATTTTTATATACAATTAAGATACAATGCTGATGTATAATAAAAGCAAACAGAACGGAGGGAATTTTTTGATAAGAATTTTAATTGTAGAGGACGAGAAAAGTATTTCAGACCTCATACGAATAAATCTTACAGACGCAGGTTACAGCTGCATTTGCGCATTTGACGGTATGGAGGCGGCAGATTTAATTGAAAACGAACGCTTTGACTTGATTTTGCTTGATATAATGCTGCCGAAAATAAACGGTTATGAACTTATGGAATACATAAAACCGCTTGAAATACCCGTAATTTTTATTTCCGCAAAATCAGAAACTTATGACAAAGTTATGGGATTGAAACTCGGTGCCGATGATTATTTAACCAAACCCTTTGAAATCATAGAATTGCTCGCAAGAGTTGAAACCGTACTTAGAAGATACAATAAAAATTCATCAATAATCACAGAGGGCGATGTTGTAATAGATATTAATTCTCATATCGTAAAAAAGAATGGAACTGCAATTCCTCTTACGGTAAAAGAATTTGATTTGCTTTTAATGCTTGTTCAAAACAAAAACATAGCATTGTTCAGAGAAAAAATATTTGAGCGTGTATGGGACGAAACATATATAGGCGACAGCCGAACCATAGATTTACATATTCAGCGCCTGCGAAAAAAACTCGGCTGGGAAAAGAAAATAGTTGCGGTTTATAAAATCGGTTACCGATTGGAGGGCGACTGATGTCAGTATTTTTAAAAATATTTTTAAGCGTTGTAACCGTAACTGTGCTTTCATTCTCTGTTTGCGGTCATATAATTATTGACTCGGAATTTCACAGCAACCTTAACAATGAATTTGAAAAATCAAAAACCGAAAATTTATCGTTGAGAAGTGCGCTTGCTACTGCAGTATATAATCAACCGCACAACGGAGATATCTCGCTTTCCGATTTAAAGAAAGTAACTTCAAACATTAAGGTTTCAACTTCGTACGGCGATTTGCAATTTGCTTTGCGTGATGAAAATTATGAGCTGATTGGCTGCAGTGATAATGTTGTAATACTTGACGAAGACAGAGTTATGAGCCTTGAAAATGAATCACAATTGACTACTGTGTATTGCGACAGTGATAATTATTATTCCGTTACGATTGTAAAAACAACCATTGACGGCAAGAAACTTTTTTTAGAAAATTATGCTAAAATTACAAATGTATTTGAACAAAAAGACAGGCTTTACTCGGTTTTGCAAATACTGTTGCCGAGTATGACATTGGTAATCGGAGGTATGATTTTTATTTTTTCAAAATTGATTACCGACCCAATCAAGAAACTTTCGTCAACGGAAATGGAATTTGCTCAAGGTGATTTTTCTAAGCGAGTTGAAATCAAGGGCAATGACGAGGTAAGCAAGTTGTCGGAAAACTTCAATTTTATGGCAGACAAGATTGAGGACAATATAAAAGAATTAAAAGACGCAGTAAAGCGGCAGGAAGATTTTACGGGAAATTTTGCCCACGAACTGAAAACTCCTTTGACTTCAATTATCGGTTACTCTGATATGCTGCGCTCCAAAAAACTCAGCACGGACGAGCAATTTATTTATGCGGATTATATTTTTAAGGAGGGCAAGCGACTTGAGGCTCTCTCTAAAAAACTTATGGAAATAATGGTTTTAAAACTTGATAAGCTCGATTTAAAGCCCGTCAGCGCAACATATCTTGCCGAAAGCGTAGAAGATTCCGTAAAACTTTTGCTTGACGACAGCGGTATAACTCTTTATATTAATGTAGACGAGTGCATAATAAATATTGATTTTGATTTAATTAAAACCGTACTCATTAACCTTATAGACAACGCAAGAAAGGCGAGCCAAAGCGGCAGTTCCGTTGAATTGACAGGAAATTCCGTATATAACGGATATTTGTTTGCCGTAAAAGATTACGGTGTAGGGATTAGTGAAGAAGATTTGCCGAGGGTGGCAGAAGAATTTTATATGGTTGATAAATCAAGAGCAAGAAAACAGGGCGGTGCCGGAATGGGACTTGCCTTATGCTCAAAAATAGTAGAAATGCACGGCGGAAAACTGACAATTAAAAGTAAACTCAACGAAGGTACAAGAGTGGAATTTTTGATAAAGGGGGAAAACGAATGAAACGAAGATATATTATTGTAATTTGTTTTGCCTGCCTTATTATTTTTGCTTGTCTTGTATCTCAGTTTACCGTATCGCAAATTCAGACGGATAACGCCTTAAAATATGAAGAAGTAAATAAGATTTCACCCTTAAATATTTCAAAAAAGACGCTTACCGTTTCTCAAAAACTTAAACTTTATATTGATTCTACTAATGATACTTCTGATACTTCCAAAGTTACCACAACATCAATCAGCAGAGAAAGCGCACTTTTGGACGGTGATACCGTTGTGCAGGAATTCTTTGAAGAATTAAATAAAATCAGTGAAGATGTAGGTTTGACTTTCAATGTAAATAAAAATGACATTATATACAAAAACTGCAATCCGAATATTCTTTCATATTATGATGACCCGTCATATTACGCTATATTTTGGGATGTTAATTTGGAAAGCGATGATTGGATGATCAGTTTTGTTATGGACGATGAGTCGCATATGATATTTAATTTAAATATAAGCTCTGTAAATTCAAAAGCGTTGTTTAATAAAAACGACAATATCAGCGACAGTTTTGCTAAAGGGCTCGGAAAGTATTTTGACGCAAAAAATATAAATGCTGATTTTTACGATAATGTTGACTTTAACGAACTGTTTTTAGATTATTCGTTTGACAATGATATTGATGCCGAATGTTTGGTAAGTTTTAATACAAATTGTTCCGAAATCAGCATTGCTTTTAAATTTGGAAATTACCGAGATGAATCAGAAGAAATAGCGGAGTAAAATATACAAATACGGTATTTATTTTATCATATTTTGTATTTTATCTTTTTTAAGCGGATTTAACACTAACAGTCAGTTAAAGTTTTTGCTTTGACTGACTGTTTTGCTATGGTATGAAAACAAAAAGGACAGTCAACGGAACTTACAGCAAATAGTTCGGATAAAAAGCTTGCATTAAAATCAAATTTGGCTTATACTAAAAATGGAAGATTTTTGGATAAACTGTATGATCAGGACGGACAATCCGATACATATAACTATAATTCAAAAACAGGCTATCTTGACAGCGTAAACGATCTGTTTTTTTGCTGAACATTATGCGGTTTTATAATATTTAATCCTACATCAATTGCGAACAATCACAACGTGCGGGGGGGCATTTTAATGTTTTATATTATACGATTTGTTTTATGCAATTTATTGCTTACTTTACCGACAATATACATACTGATTAAATTAAAAAAGAAATTTGCAAACAGTAAAACTAATACTAACGCTGCTTATACTCGTACTGCTAAAAAACCGATAGAGATAAAAAAGCAATATTATTTTTATTGGATACTTATTATGTTGTTGTTTTTTCTGTTGTTTCAAGTTTTTAGTTATCCGTTTGAAAAGTATTTTGTAACTTTTTCGAGTGAAAAATCTGCATTCGCTTATATATGTAAAGATGTTTCAAAATATGAACGATTTGAATGTGATAATGCAATATTCTATGTTGAACGCAGTGAAAGGCAAGATAAAATATATTCGATAACGAAAATCGGTGACAGATACAGCTATGTTATAAGTTTGCAATCAGGCGATAAGTATCAAGAATTACAATATAAACACGCACGGTTTGATGTAATTGCATTGTATAACGAAAGTGCGAATGTTTCATTTTATGATGTTGTAGTACGTGATCAACCAACTCCTGATAATCATACGGCAACATTAAATGATAACAAACTTTCTTATGTGACAACGGTTGATAAAATATTAATTAACGAAAAGAAAAAATCAGTTTGCTATTATTATATGGATAAAGCAAAGCCTATTAAAGATATTACTGTAGAAGCTCCTTATTCTAAGGCAACTTTGGCTAAACCCAGAGTTAAACATTGGTGGTTTATTACATATGCCGATTTAAGTAATTCAGATGACTAAAGTGTAGTTTAAAAATCAGTCGTTGTCATACTTTACAATAGTGTGACAACGACTTGGCTTAATTGTAAAAACGTAAATTGAGTTGATGCACTAATAATAGCAGTAAGCTACAAGGCAAATTCTTCAACCGACGCAGTAACATATTACTATGCGCATAATTGGAGAGGCGATATTACTTCAATCTATGACGGCGACGGTAATGTTGTTGCAAATTATGTGTATGATGATTGGGGCAATGTACTTACAGTAACAGATGCCAATAATAAATCTATTACCGATAAAAACCATATAGCAAACTTAAACTATATCTTACTGGAATTCAAATTTTGATGACCCAAGGGATCAAAAAATGATAAGTATAGGCAGTAGTTTATGGGATAAAAATAATCCCCCAAAAAGTACTATTAAAAGAATAGGAGGAATAAGATGTTAGAACTAAAAAAATACAAAAAATCTATATTTATTCTTTTATCTGTATTCATACTCATAGGTTTTGCTTTTCAGCTTTCAGCTTGCAGTGCATTCACCTCAGAAGAAAAAATTCTGACATCTACATCGCCGGACAATACATACACTCTAGAGGCATACAGGGTTAATGGAGGTGCTACAACAGATTATTCAATTAAGGTGTATAGAATAGATAATGATAGTTCCAAATCTTTAATCTATAATAAATATCACGATTATAATGCTGAAATAAAATGGATAAGCAACTACACTGTTTCTATCAATGATGTAACCATTGACTTATCTAAAAACGAGACATACGATTGGAGAAATAAATAACCTCTATACTATATAATCTATTCCGCTATCGCAGTTATTACTATGACTCGGAATCAGGATTATATTACCTTATGAGCGTTACTATGACCCGGTTACCCACAGATTTTTGAATGCAGACGGCTATTTCCAGTCAGGCGATAACATTCTTGATACAAATATGAATGCATATTGCAGAAATAATCCACTTAATAATATCGATAAATATGGTACATTAGTAACAACAATTGGATTGAATGTTTTTGGTTGCTTTGGTGTACCAGCGTGTTTTTCAATTTTTATGGCTATTGATGATTATGGAAACTATGGATTTTATTATTCATATTGTGATTATCAAGAAAGCGGTGGAGTTGGTATAATGTAGATAAGTGCAACAGCTTCCTTGAATATTATATGGGATGCTGAAACAATTGATGATTTGGATAAAAGTTATCAGTATTGGGGAGGAAGTTTCGGGGAAGTCTTTTCCATTGGAGCGGATGCTATCTTACTTGAAGAATATGAAACTTTGAGCGGTCTCTCATTTTCATTTGGAATCGGTGCAGGGATAGATTGGGTTCATGGGTATACTACAACTAATCAAACCATTTTTAAATCTAATGATAATCCAACAAGTAACTCAAAAAATAATATCAAAAGTAATACTAACAATAAATCAAATACAGTTAATCAAAATTCCCACAAAGTAAGATGTTGCAGAGCTTGCGGAAGACCTGACTATATCTGTCCATCTCAGGTGTATTATTAAAAAATAGTAGGGGTGCTTTTATGTTAAAATGTTTAAAACCTATTTGCTATGAGATAAATTGCTCAGATAACGATATAATTAACAGCATTATGGAAAGCTCCTGCTTTTATGGTGAGTTTTTAAATAATTCGTTTAAAATGCAGTTATTATCTCAAAATAGTATTTTTATACAAAACGGCATTAATCCGATATTTTGCGGTAATGTAAATAAAAATGGGGATAGCGTAACCTTGAATATAAAATTAAAATTGAATTTAGAATGTTGGCTTTTTATCTTTATAATAGCTTTTATTCTTTTTGGCGTTATAATATTTAATATTATAAATGCTTTTCTTAAAAATCTAAATTATATATCAATAATATATCCATTAATTATTTGCATTGTTTTTTTAGCGTTTATTTGTATTATTGTAAATATGAAATATTCTGATATGAAATTTGAGATTGAAAAAATTTTAAATAAAGATTTTAAAGGAAAATTCAAAAGAATAATATAATTTTATTAATACTTTTTAATATTAGTTTTATAAAGAATATGTAATAGTAATATTGAATTTATTTTTTGCTTAGGAGGCTCTATGATTAAATTATATAACAAAAATTATGATTATGAATTAAAAACAACTAAAGAATGTCTAATTGGAAAATTAAGAAATTCGACATTTCAGGGATTGTTTAATTATTATAAGCATTATAAAGACTATACTTTTTACGGAAAAATTTTTGAAGAAAATTTTGAAATAATATCTGTCCCGGCAAGTAGCAGAAGATCTTTATTTAACCCTTTAATTATCGGAAAATTTTCAAGCAAAAGTAATAAAACTGTATTGTCAATTAACATGAAACTACCGTCTTCTGACTATATTTTTATTGGAATGTTTTTTGTTCTTTGTGTTTTTTTTGGTGCAATAATATACTCTTCTTCGTTAGAAAATTCTAATTTAATTCCGCTTATTTTTATATTGCCTTTTACATTTTTCTTGCTTGTTAATGCATTATTTTTCTTTTTTGCAAAAATGAATTTTAGTGATGCAATATACAATATTGAGAACATTTTAAAAGAATGTATTATAATAGATGATAAAGTAAAACCGTAAACGGAGTTGAATACACATACGAATACCTCAACGGTAAGCTTATGCACGAAACAAGGGGGGAAAAAGTATTTGACTATTGTTACGATGCAAACGGTCAGCTTTATGCAGTAAGCTACAAGGCAAATTCTTCAACCGATGCAGTAACATATTACTATTTTTAGTGTTAATGCTTTATTAATTGCAGCGATTTTATACGGTTACGATTCATCATACTCAACTCAAACTGTTCCTGCAACATAAAAATATCAGAAAGTATATTATATGTATAGTATAATTAGAATAATAATCACTATAATAGTTTTCATTTTCATAGCAAGGATTTGCAAGCCCAAAAAGAAAAGAATGTATTTCCTAATCATTGTTTCAGCATTATGCTTTTGCTCAGTATTGGAATTCTTGCCGATTGAAAACACCTATTTATAGATTTTCAATCTCCTCAACAGGTTATTAACTATTTATATCCATCAAGCGAAAGAATAGCTGATGTTGTTTATGATGAAAAATCTTGTATGGTTATTTTAGAAAAAAGCAAGAACAATTATACCAACACATATTTTGGGACAGACAATAATTCATATAAAATTACTACTGTATTTGATTATTCAACAGAAAGCCAATATGATGATAGATATGTTAACTTAAGCATAACTCATATTAATAACTCCTCTGACTATTATTTATGTGGCACATATTATTTCGGTGAAGATATTCAAACTATAAAAGATACTTCGGACTCAGATATTAAATTTATTCCTATTGGAGTTATTAATTCTAAGCAGTCTTCTAAGGTATATAAATCATATTTAATTTATGGTACTATAAATAGTTACACAAAGAATTATTCTTTAGAAATAAATAATCAAAATATAGTTTTTAATTAATATTAATAAATGATTTTTAAAAACTCGACTTTTTTAATGCAGTAACATATTACTATGCACATAATTGGAGAGGTGACATTACTCTAATCTATGACGGCGACGGTAATATGGTATCAAAGTATGAGTATGATGACTGGGGCAATGTACTTACAGTAACAGATGCCAATAATAAATCTGTTACCAATAATAACCCTGCTATGAATTCTGATCCGACAGGCGAATCATGCAGAAAACACGCATGTTATTATGTAGGTAGCTGTGAAGCATGTAATCCTGATTTGTAAGATTGAGAAGAAGCAGACCGGGATTTGTAGCAAAGGCTTATTCGGCGGGTTCAAAAAAGGGTGGTGATTGGAAACCAAGAAAAGATTCTAGAAAAGGTTCCGAAAATCGACAACCTACAGGGGCTAGAGAACGTAATAAAGCTCATCCTAATGGTGAAGAACATAGTAGAGTTCCTAAAGGCAATGGACTTAAACGCTATGATCCAATTACTTTGGAAAAGATATTAGCAACTGAAGTTATTGTAATTTCAGCAGTTTTTATTGTTTATTTAGTTGCCAATGATGTTACCGGTGTTGGAGTGATTGATGATGCGGCAATCATTCCGGTTGCGATGATAATTTGGGAGGCAGCTCAGGTTTTTGCTTAATGAGAGGTTAATTATGAAAAAGAAATCAGAAATCTTGCCAAATAATATTTGTTTTATCACACATCAATTAGAACATCTTCATAATGTTAGTGTTAGCGTTTCATTTAAAGCAGGCTCCTTGTATGAAAGTAAATATAATAACGGTATTTCTCATCTGGTGGAGCATCTCTTTTTTAGACAACTGTCAGATTTATCTCAAGAATCTCTTTATTTTAATATGCAAAAAATCGGTGGTGAAATTACAGGCAAAACTTATTGCGATTATGTTACTTTTAGTATCAATGTTATACCACAATATTTATATGATGCATTAGATATTATGCTAAAATTTTTTGATGATTTTGAATGGTCAAATTCAATTATATTAAAAGAAAAAGAAGTTGTTTTGCGTCAAATAGAAAATAAAGCATATTCTTATAATCAATGGATTGATTCAATATATTTTGAGAACACAAAATATACTCTTCCGATTATGGGAACCAAAAAAACTGTAAAATCTTTGACTGCTTTTGAGATAAACAGTTGGAAAAAAGAGTATTTTTCTCCGGCTAATTCTTGTGTAACAATAACCGGTAACTTTAGCAATGAATTTTACGATTTTTTAAAGCAAAAACTTAGTATCATTAATAATTTTGGCAAAAAACAAGCTCCGATAATTGAAATTGCTCCAAATTTCACAAAAAGAAATAGCGACAATTATTTAACTGTAATAAATGCAGACAGTAAGTTAAGTGAAGTTGTTGTATTATTTGATATTAAAAATACTTTTGATTACGAAAGCGTAAAACTTATTACAAGCATTTTGAGTGACGGATGTGGAAGTAAACTGTCAATGATTATGAGAGAAAAATATCAATTAACAGATGATATTTTTACACAACTTACAAGTTATTGCGGCTTTCATAGATATAGTATATCTTATACTGTGAAAAATAAAAATATCTTTAACAGAATAGATATTCTTTTCAAAATTATCAATGAAATTAAAACCGATATAACATTAAATGAGTATGCATCAACAATACCGTTTTTTACGGATAATCAAATGATAGATTTAGACAATTGTCAAAAATTGAATGAAGATTATGTACTAAGTGATTTTATTCTTGATATTTTACCATCTGATCCAATTGAAAAAGCGAAGAAGTATAAAAAGATTTTAATTAATGATTTAATAAAAATTGCAAATGAAATTTTTGTAAAAGAGAATATATCTTTTATAATTGAAACTTCAATTAACCCTTCGAATATTAAATCATTTTTAGATAACCTTATGTATCATTAAAAGATATTATTAATTCAGATTAAGGGTAAATTTGTGATATGAAAAATTTTAATTGTGTATTGTTACTGTCATTATTAATATCATTATGTTTTATAGTTATTCCTTTATCTAAAAATGTGTTAAGTCAAATTATTGTAAGTCTTTTATTTTTTATAATAGCGTATTTTTTTATTATTGCATTAAAGCGTGACAGGAAATCAAAATACAAAACAACAGATAAAAAAAGATATATACCTGCTGTTTTGTGTTTAACTGTTTTTGCTTTTAGCTGCGTTGTTTTTCAAATACTAATATATTTAAAAAATACTGTAAAATATAATTATTGCGTTTCTATGTCATTGTTGCATTTTATTATTTCTATGATATTAGCTTTTGCAGTGCTTAGTATAAGTAAAAACAATGTAAATAATACGGCGGCTTTTGTAAAAATAATATTGCTGATTAATTTAATAGTGAATTTTATAATTTCGTGTTTATTAATATTCGGTTATTATATTAATAATTCTGGCGTTATTATAATTTCATAAAAATTATATGTTTGCGTTTTATTAAATAATACAAAGCACTCTATTCAGGAGGATAATATGGAGAAAAATATTTCATCTTTTGTTTATAAACATTATATTTTTTATAATACAAAAAATCTTATTCTTAGAATTTTAGGCTTGTTTCTTATTAGTTGTTCAGCTATATTTTATGTAGAAATCGGTTCTCCATATGGCTTTGACAGTGTTAACTTTTTTTCAGAAACTGTATATTTATATACAATAGCAATCACTGCTTTTGCATCATTAATATCAATTTTATCTTGTGTGCTATATAAAATTAAGCGATTGTGGAGTTGCATATTAATGAGGTGTATAACAAACATTTATATTTCTGTTTTATTTTTAATGGCTTCTGTTTTTAATTATGACGGAAAAGCATTTTATACAGATGATAAAATTGTTATTGCCATAAAAGTTTTATTATATTTAGCGGTAATTCCCGTAGATTTGTTTATTCTCAATAAATGGATTATCCCAAAATGCAACCATAAATCAAACAGTCACAGCAAATCTTACGGTTACTGCTTATGTATTATCGGTGTTGTGCTTTTTAGAGAGATAATGAGAAACAATTACCAAAGTGTGAACATCCAGGAATTGCTGAAAACAATAGCTTATTTGTTTGCTGTTGTTATGTTGATTAACGGTATATACTATTTTATGCAGGCTTGTTTTGCAAAGAAATATTCGCTTGATATACTTTCCGATTATACGGAAACCTATGTCAATTCTTTGCACCGATTATAGTTTTATTTTTTGATTAGACATTTCAAGTAACTATAGCCATTATTAAAATATACGGTATTTATTTTATCATATTTTGTATTTTATCTTTTTAAGTAGTTTTAACACAAACAGTCAGTTAAAGTTTTTGCTTTGACTGACTGTTTTGCTATTAATTGCAAAACTATACATAATTAAAGACAAGATGTTCATTTGCTGAATATAAGAACAAAGGGTATCAATACTGTTTTGTATTGATACCCTTTGTTGTTTGGTGCGGGTGACAGGACTTGAACCTGCACACCGGTAAGCACAAGAACCTAATGGTGACGACACCTCAGTGGATTATCTTATTTCTAATCTATTTACAATTACCGCAATTTATACAATATTCATCATTATTGAAGTAGTAATTACTTGGATTATTAGTTTTGTTTATATTCGAATTTACACAAGATGATTTAAAAAAAGCGTTGATTCCATTTTCCCTGAATTTCTCAATATATTTATAAAGAGTTTTTACTTGTGTGGCTTGGATTTTTATGTTACCATTGCAATCAAGTGTCGATAATTCTAGTGCATCGGTATTAATTAAGCAATCTTCCCCTAAACTTTTGAGTATATCATCACTTATGTATAATTTACCTATTACGCAGTATGTTATGTTGTATTCCTTAAGTAAATATATTATTTTATCTAATTCCAAATCTGTCATACCTGGTATAAATGGTTTAATAAGTACATTGCTTTCAATTCCTTGATTCTTAAATTCTTTACACGTTTTAATTCTTTCTTCTGGTGATACAGTATTAGGTTCAATTGTCTTCCATTTGTCAATAGTTGTTATAGTTGTTGAATAAAGAACTTGGTTAGTATATTGAACATATTTAGCTAATTTAGATATTAGACTTATATCTAATTTGTATTTACTCATGAATTGAATTGGATTACCTAATTTGATAAGTTCAATTATCAAATTGATAGACATATCGATAAATCTATCTGTTTGAAATATATCTCCCCAAGCACCCATAGAAATTATAGTTCCGTTTTTTCCTGCTTTAAATTCCTTATTTTCAGTAATCAAAGCTAAAATTTTCTTGATAGATAAACAGTTTAACTTCGGTGCTGTAAGATTTCGTAATTTTAGATAGCAGTATTTACATCCACCGCAGCAACCTATTACTGGACTTATAAAAACTCGCCCATCCTTAAATGATGGAACTATATAGTTTTTATTCATTGTTTTATACCTCGCTTTTTTCTGTGTTTTCCTTTTTGCTGTTTTGCCAAAGTATATCAAAATAATTTTTGTAATATTTATATCCTTCGCTATCTTTTTTAAATCTATATGTTATAGTTTGCTGACTTGTTTTATTTTGATATGGTCCAATATAGAGGTTACCATCTATAGAAAAGTAAAAATCATATGGATAATGATCATAAGTGCGTAACTCAATTTGCCCATCATATTTTTGCTCTTTTTTTATTTCATCAATCCACTTAATTAATTCTTTAATCGAGTCTTTTGTAGAGCCTTCAAGTATTCCCTCAGTCTTATCAATTTCGAGTGCATATTTACTATCTGGAGAAAGCGTTAGTATCTTTATGTTTAGCCCTTTGGAAACTCTTGATTTTATTAAAGGTGTTTGTGCATCTCGGTATCCTTTTAATCCCATAGCACAGATTTCAAGTGTTTTTGCTTTTTTTAATTCTTTGTTGCTTTCACTATTCATTTCAGCACGTGTTTTATATATTTCACTTAATCCCCAATATCTTAGCATATGTTTATAATTTTCTTCTCGAATTTTGGAAAAGTAATTTATAAAAGAGATTACTCCACTAGCCAAAATAGAAGTTCCTATACTTATGAATATTATTGAAATAGTATTTCCTGTTCCTATTATTACAGAAACTAAAATAAAAAATATTCCAATAAAACATACAATTATATTAGGAGAATGGAGTATTTTACTAATAATTACTTTTATGTTTTTCATACTATCACCCTGATAATCAATATTTATTCATTTTAAAATATATTTGCTATAAAATAGTTAATAAGTAATCATCTCATTAAAAATATCAATTGCAAAATGATCTGTCATTCCGGAAATGTAATCTATAATTGCTTGAATGTACAAATTTTTGTTGTCAAGTTTTCCGTAAATTTTTTCGTTGTCCAGAACAACGCTGTTGTCAATGTATTTCTCCGGGATAATTTCGCTATCACAATATTTGCATAACCATTTTGTAAATGAGTCTAATAACTTTTTTGAATATTGCAAATTTGCTTTCAACGCAGAAAAAGTGTGTTTTTCGTCATAGCATTCAAGAAGAATATTAAAAATTTCAGTAATAATTAATTCTGCGTAATGCATAAATGGCTTAAATCTCTTATTACCATAAATATGTTCGTAATTAAAACTCTTTATTTCATTTAGCTGGTCTAAAAAAGTTTTGCTTAATGAAATCCCTTTTTCCGGAGTGCTGTTTTTACATATATCAATAATCATATTATGCATTATTACAGTTGTATTCATAACATTTTCATCATTTGAGCGTGCCATTTTTAAGAGTTTGTTTTGATCTTTTTTATCCAGAAAACCTAAATTGATTGCGTCTTCAATATCTCTGCCGACATATGCTATTTTATCAGATATTTTAACTACGCATCCTTCCCAGGTAGCAGGCTGATATTGCCCGGCAGAAGTAAAATCATTCAGATTGATTAATTCGTCTCGTGGACGCAACCCGTTTTCATCTAATTCTCCGCAGTGGGAAATGATACCATCACGTACAGCGTATGTAAGATCTAAATTCTTTCCGACTTTATAGTTATCTTCAAGTAATTCAATTTTATCAACAAATCTTAATCCGTTCTGTTCATGCCAAAATTTTTTATCTAAATGTTTTTCAGTTAATTTACTTATAACTTTTTCACCGTGGTGGCCAAATGGTGCATGTCCAAGATCGTGACCAATAGAAATTGCTTTTGTAAGTTCATCATTCAAGCCTAATTCTCTTGCAATAGTTGAACTAACAGAATCAACATGGTTGACATGTTCCATCCTTGTACAAATATGATCATTGTTAATATTAAAGAAAACCTGTGTTTTATGTTTTAGACGTCTGTATGCCATTGAATGAAGAATTCGTGTAAAATCTCTTGCAAAGGGACTTCTGACATCATCGGAGCGAGAATAGAGTTCGCTTGGTCTTGATGTTAACATTTCCCAATTTGGATGTTTGTTTGTTACTGCCACGGATTTAAAAACTTTTGTTGACATAATTACACCATCCTTATTGTAAAATAAACTAAATATTTCGATATATGTTTTATTATAGCACGGAATGTGTAATCTGTCGATAATAAATTCACGATACGATAATATTTTGTTTAATATATAAATTGATGAATTTATTATCCTATGATAAAGAATCTCTATTATAAACAGTCGTATTTGGCATAAAAACAAAATAGAATAAAAGCACGAAAAACTTCTATCGCCTTTCGTGCTTTATTATGTGTCAGTATTAATTTTGCCTGTATTTATAATCTCGGTATATATCCTTATACTAATGTCAACAGTCCGTTCTTAAACACATAGTCAAAAACAAACATTTTTTCACCTTTATCAAATCTGACATAGATATACTTTTGCGCTTTATCGATTTTGCTGACCGTTCCCGTTCCAAACAATTTATGTTGCACAGTATCACCGACTTTAATATCAGGAAGATTAAAATTCTCGCTTTTTTGTATAGTCATTGGCTTTGAAGTTTTTGAGTTGATGCTTTGACTGATACCATAGCTTGAAGTAACAAGGTCAGATTCTTTAATTTGTGCTTTATCTTTTGTTTGAAAATCTGAAAGTTGATTAGTTTCTACCGTAATATCAATAGCATCATCGTCATCGGTTACTTCATCAAGATTATCAGCGGACATAGTTGCCTGTTGATTATAGAATAACTGTTCATATTCTTTACGTTTGATTACAGTATCCCAACCGCCGATATCTTCGTTTTCGTGTTTGTTGATTCCTGTGTAAGAAAGGCTTGAATCCTCGTATCGCTTGAATTTGAAAATTGCGTCATTCATCAAGCCGGCATTGAAAACTCCAAGCGAGCAAAGCAGTTCAAAATCCTTGACATCAAGTCCTGTTACTTTCTTAAACAATCCCGGTTCAAGCTGAGTGATAACATCTTTGAGAGAACGCTCACGGCAGTCGGTCAGGTACATAAATATCGGAACACGGGTTGCAAATTTTATCAGCTTTTCCTGAATTTGTTTGCGCTTTGATTTAAAATCTTTTTCCTCTTCGCTGATTTCTTTCTTTTCCTTCTGAGTCAGCTTATCCTTCCCTTTTTTAGCCTTCTTAACTGCTTCAGATTTATTGATAATTGTTTCAATGTCCTGATTTAATGAGCGAAATCCCTCTATGCTCATCAAAGCCTTCATGGCCTGTTCATTAGCAAAAAGACGTTTTAGAGTATCGTTGTCAACATTTACAAGTAAAGCTGATTCCCAACGCTTTGCAAGCAAAGTTGCAGAAGTACCTGACATTGCAATATCAAGAATATCCTGTGCGCTGATTTGTTTCATAGTACTTCCGTCGTATGCAAGTACAGGCAGAAAATTAATAAACTCAGCTACTTTCTTTTCAGGATTGCTTTCATTGATATTCAGCCGACAGCTGTAGTCAGAAATCTGTCGTAATGCTCTGTCAAGCGCAAAGTCAAATACATAGCACTCGTGCTTAATAATTTCTTTTTCTCCGATCTCATTTATAATCTCCCACGGAGATTGCACCCTGAATGCCGCCTGAAAATATGTTTCGGGACTTTTTAAATTACGGAGCATAAATATTCCCGTCCACGGCCTTACTGTAACACCTGTTGTCAGCTTGCCGCAGGTTAAAGTAATTGTTTTGGTTTTAAGAGGATTGCCCATAGATTTCAGAACAGGAGCAAGAGCGTCAAGACCGATACCTGCAGATGTACCTGCGCAAAGATTGATTTTGTATTCGTGATAAAAAGTATTTTGCTTTTGCTCGAGCAGATTTTTCATTGCATAGCAGGAGGCAACATTTGGCAGAAACCAAAGAGTATGAGAGAGCACATTCAGCAGTCTTACATCTGAAAACGGCATAGGAGGACGTCTATCCTTGCCTAATTTCAGGTCAAGAAGATTTGCAGGCAGATGCTTGCCTGTCATAAGATTAAGCCAGCTTTGCACCTCGTTTTCGTACACAAATCTCGCTTCTTTGCCTTTTCCTTTTGCGGAAAAGAAAACATTTAGGTCAAATTCGTTAAATTCACCCTGCATTGCCACCTGACGGATATCCTCAGGCATTTTATAGGTGAGCATAACCATTCTCGGAAGAGCAAGATAAGGATTATCAGAGCCTTTCCAATTTTCTTTTGCGGACTGCTCATCCGAATAAGTCCAGTTGAAAATCTGTTCTTCAATGAATTCTCCGCTGTTTATGGCACGAAACGGCGTTCCCGATAAAAATAGATAATGGTCTGTTGTAATCTCAATAAAGCTTTCATTATAGGCATTGTCGGCTTCATCATTTTTGTACTTTTCCATATCGAAGTCAACATCAACCTCTTCATCAGGCTTTTCAAAGAGCTTTTTTGTGTTCTCACGCCACGCACCGTAATGATACTCGTCAAAGATAACTAAATCCCAGTTGTTGCTGTGTATAAATTCATTTTTAGGCTTGATTGCACCTGATTCAGTTGTGCCGAGCAAATCCTGAAACGAACCGAAAACAACAATAGGCTGTGACTTATCAGCCTGTTCAAACATATGGTCAATTGTAGTTTTTCGGTTTGCAGCGTCTTTGTTGGAAATAAACTGCCAGCCTTCAAAGTCAATGTGAGTTATCAGATCTTCACGCCATGCCGATTCAACGGCAGGCTTGAAGGTGAGAACAAGTACACGCTTAAAATTCATCTTCCTTGCAAGCTGATATGACGCAAAGGTTTTGCCAAAACGCATTTTTGCATTCCATAAAAACTTTGGCGTGCGATTTGGTTCGGCAGCTTTAGCTTCTTTAAAATATTTTATTGTTCGTTCAACTGCTCTGTACTGTTCGGGGCGCATTTCAAAACTTGCCGTTCTGTTTTCAGACGCAACCTTGCCTGTTATAAGCTCATTAACGGCAGATTTTATGTCATCAACCATGCATTTGTACCATTCGTTGCGGTCGTTACCGCTGTTAAGCTGTTGCTTACCTCTGCGTTTTAGAATACTGTGAACATCGTGGTCGGTAAAGCAGGAACCGTCGGGGCGCATAGAGGAATGACTGAATAGAATCTTGTATTGCACACCGCTGGTGTGCATCTGTTCCTTTATACGGCTTTTAACATTTCTTTCGGTAAAGCCTACCTTTATGTAGCCTTTATGAGAGGGAACATCCACAAGCTCGTATGCGTAGATTGTGGGATTGATTTGCGGACGTGGTGCAAAAAACTGATTATCAGCCATTGTCGTCACCACCTATATTACAAATTCTTGAATCAATGTAATTCCATTCATCTTTGCTGATGCCCCATAAATCTATTAAATATTCATCAGTGAATGTGATATTATACTTTCTTAAATCGGGGACAAAACAAAAATTCTTTTTTGTTACATCTTGTGATACAACAGTCTGTAATAACAGAAAACGTACAACTTTTGTAAATAAATAAGATTTAAAATTCAATGTTTCTTCCCTTGTGTCAAATGCACCTGCAACAATCCATGATTCTGTACAACATTCGCCAGGAGCAGCAAGCCTTATATTTCCGTCATAATAAAATCCAACAGGCTTTGTGAAATCTGTCTGGCCTGCTATTGGAGCTTTAGGCACAAGTAATTTCCACTTATTTAGTAGTTGATTATTATCAATGATATCTTTTTTATCAGCGTACTTCTTACCTATCCTTTGAATAAACCAACATGGTATGCCGTTTTCTTTTGGTGGATAATTTGTTGGTATTCCGAAAGGCTTTCTTGAGGATACTTTTTTATTCAAATAGTACTTGTTTTGTTTTTGTATTTTTTTTACAATCTTTACAGCTAAGTTTTGTCGAATAAATATTTCATTTTCATCCAGATATCTATTTGAGGTTAATGGCTTGGATTTATCAAAATTAGTTACTTCGCACATTCCGTTATAATCCCTATTCCAAAGAAAATAACACGCTCCACCAGCTAAATCAACACCAGGAAATACATCTTTAAAATTTTCATAATCAACCAACTTCTCAATCCTTCTGTCTGAAAGCATTTCTTTACGGAAATCATCAAGTCCTTTTCCTCCGCTAAACCATCTTGATGGTATAATCATCGTTATATACTTTGGCTTTAATAATTTTGCACGATTTACAAAATGTTGATAAATAGGTTTTGCGCTTTTTCCATTTCCACCGTCGTTTAATTGATACGGAGGATTTGAGATAATTACGTCGAATTTCATATCAAAGACCCTTTCTTTATCACCTGAATGTATAAATTGATATGCGTGGGATTCGAGCAAACTATCTCTATCGTATTCTTTCTGAGATGCACCGCAATAAATGCATTTTCCGTCCTGCCATGTATGCTTTATGCGCTTGTATCGTATATTTCCCTCAACATCGGGAAACCTACTTACGGAGTATTCTGTGTTTGGATATTTTGAGCAATACACGCTTCTGCGTGACAGCAGACTTGTCAGTTCGGTAATTGCTATACCAAAAAGCTGTTTGTGAAAAATATGGTCTATGCGTTTCTGCAAGTCGGGAATTTGCACTTCAAGTCCGCTGATAAGCCTTTTTGCAATTTCACGTAAAAAAACACCTGATTTGCACGAAGGGTCAAGAAATGTTGTGTCAGGATTGCTGAAAAGCTCCTGCGGCAGCATATCAAGCATAGCGTTAGCAACTTCAGGCGGTGTAAAAACCTCGTCGTTTGATAGGTTAGCAAGGCAGGACAAAACATCGGGATTGTAAATTTCATTGAATAAGCTGTCAGCCATTTTTCTGCACCCTCCTGTAATGTGTGATGTATTTTTTCAGAAAGATGCCCTCATCAGACGGTGTATCACTTACCAATGATAACTGTTCGTCTTTGTCAGGCTCCTGCTCTTTAAGCAACTGTTCAAAGGTATAGTCGCTTCTCTGCATCTGTGAATCTGTGATAAGTGCCCATTCTGAAAAAACTATTGGAATATCTGTGTCATTTCCGTTTTCATCGACTGTCATTAGGGTGAGTGCGTTGCCGCATACAATGTTGCGGCTGAAAATGAATTTTACGGCTTCTTTTGTCTGTTCGTTGCACATACTTTTGCATACAGCCTTATACTGCTTGTCCCATATTGTAAACATACGCCTTCTGCAATCAAGCACGTTGTCCTGCAATATATCGACACCGTATATGGAGCTTGCTGCGAGTACCGAATACTTTTCATAATCAAGAGGGCTGCGTTTGTACTTTCGCTTGCAAACCCCAAGCTTTCGGGTAAGAATTTCTGCAAGAAAATTTCCGTTACCGCAGGCTGGTTCAAGAAACCGAGAATCAATGCGTTCCGTTTCGTCTTTAACAAGGTCACACATTGCTTTTACTTCTCGGTCATTTGTATAGACCTCCCCGTAATCGGCTACCCTTTGTTTTGACTTGATTTGTTTCTTCGCCATAAGTACATCACCAACTGACCTCAAATTTTCGCAGAATGTAACCGACAGCGAAAAAGAAACAAAAAATCGCTTATCTATCGAACAAACAATAAATAAGCGACCATATATTTGACCATAAATATTATTATTAAATTGCGTAATCGAAAGGCAATTTATCAATACTGGTCTGTTTTAATTCAAATGATGAATGAACATATTTGTTTAGCGTTGTTTTAACATCAGAGTGCCCCAGAATTTCTGATAGCGTTTTTGCATCCATCCCCGATTCAATACATCGTGTGGCAAAAGTATGACGAAGTGTATGAAAATGAGTCTGCCTGATACCATAAGCCTTTATCCTTTGAGAAAATTTTATTTGCATTAATCTTGGCTCAACAAATTTTCCGTTATCTTGCCTTATTACATATCCCGATTGCATTTTAAATCTCTCCACAATCGGAAGCAGAAATGATGGTATAGGTACACAACGGTTTGACTTGTCTGTTTTGGGAGGTGTTACTACGACTTCTGTTTTTCCTGAGTTCATACGTATTCTTTGCATTGTTTTGGAAACATAAATTCTGCCGTTAAAAATCTCTCCCCATTGTAATGCACATAGTTCGCCAATTCGTAATCCAGTGTAGAGTGCAAGCAGTATTGCAAAATCATATATATCCGTATTTTTTAGCAAATGATTCATCAAATCTTGTTGTTCTGATTCTGATAACACATCCATTTCATCGTGTTCAGATTTCAATAAATGTACCTTTGGGCAGACAATTCCATATTCTTCTTTGGCATATTCAAATCCCATTCCAAGCACAATCAGAATATTGTTTACTGTATTTTTTGAAATTGACTTATCTAAAAGATAATCAGTAAATTGCTGTATATTTTTTGTATTAACAAGCCTGATAAATATTCTACCAATTGAATCTTCATAATGAGTTTTTATAATATTTTCATACTTAATATATGTGGAGTGTTTAATATGATTTTTGCTTGTTTCAAGCCATTCAAATAATATAGACTTAACCGTGTAGTTAAAAACATTTTGTGTTGTTGTCGGGTGAATTAAACAATACTGTTGCTTATCTTTCGCTTCAGCATACGATTTTCCATAAACTGAACCGTATTTTTTACTACCGTCAATATTAATTGCTTTTACATACCTTGCCTCCCATCGTCCGTCCTTACGCTTATAAATGTTTTCGCCGTGTCTTGGCATAATATCATTCCTTTCTGTGAATATCATAATACTATTATAAAATGATATTTCAAATGACGGAATTCTTGACCAGAAATATCTTGATATCACTTGAAAAATAACACATATTCTCAAATATGTCGGATAAATAGTGAAATCTACATTGCATTTTTATATAAAAAGTGATAAAATAATCAATAAAAGTACGATTTAATGTGTCATTTTATTATTCGCAGATGGTTACATTCTGCGAATTTTCATTTTCGGTCATTGAAATAATTTTTTGTAGTATATCAACTTGAAATTTGATTGATTTCAAGTAATTTAATTAAAAAACAGAATGATTTAATCGAAAATTATTTATCAAACAAAAGAAAATCTCTGGACTTATACAGAGTTTCGTGGTATATGTTTGTGCTAAGAAAGGTGGCATAAACAATGGATACACTTGAAGATTTATATTACGGAAACTTATTCCCTCACGAAAAATGCGCAAAGCTTGATGATGAAATGAAAGAGTTGCTCGGTTTACTCAACAGAAATGAGGAAAAGCTCACAGAAACTCTTTCCGATGAGCAGAAAGAAATTTTTGGAAAATACAAGGATTGCAATCAGGAAATTTCTGAAATCGGTGATCAAAACGCATTTCTAAATGGCTTTCGGTTAGGAGCAAGGATCATCATTGAAGTTGTCCATAACTAAAAAGGTGGATAGGTAATTATTAACATTGCCTATCCGCTTTTAGGTTTGCCCGGAATGGGCAGTAACTATGTGGTGAAAGTCCACTACAGGCTTGGCAGTAGGAACTGTTAGCTGAGGGCAAGTGCGTCCATCGTGAGGTGGAGTATGAAGTAAGCCTAAAGCAAACTCTCGGTCTGACGAACAGAAATCACATATAAGTCATAAGCAGAGCGGACGAGCTTGCTAAACAAAGCGAAGTCCAATACTGCCCGAACTCTGCGGTGTAAATGTGGCGGATATATGAGAGGAAGGTTACTGTTCTTAACTGGGGAGGTCTTGCAATGGGGCGAAGGACAGATAGATTGACACCCACCCAAACTGTGCAGTGATGTACAGCTGAATTGCAAGAAGTCAGCAGAGGTCATAGTAGCGAAAAAAGTTTTTTTTGTAAAGGACCGAACAATAATAGTCTTAAAAACGAAAGGATGGCGTAGCAATGCAAAGACCACAGAAAACGGCGAAAGTCGGCTACTCTTGCGAGGGTATGTTGGAAACAGATAGTAACAAGGGAGCGTGTAGCGTTGCTCAGCTTGAAACGGAAGGACAAGACGGTGCAGAAAATTTACTGGAAGCTATACTTGACAGGAATAACCTGAACAAGGCATATCTGAAAGTAAAAAGAAACGGAGGCTCGGCAGGAATAGACGGTATGACAGTAGATGAAATGTTGCCGTATTTAAAAGAATATCGTGAAGAATTGCTCACAGCATTGAGAAACGGAAAGTATAAGCCAAAGGCTGTTAGGCGAGTAGAAATACCAAAGCCTGACGGAGGAAAGAAAAAGCTTGGAGTACCAACGGTAATAGACCGAATGATACAACAGGCGATAGTTCAGGTTATGCAACCAATATATGAACCGATCTTTTCCGACAACAGCTACGGTTTCAGACCTAAAAGAAGTGTGCACATCAGGCAATCAGCAAAGCGTTGGAGTATTACAACGAGGGATATACACAAGTAGTAGATTTAGACCTTGCAAAGTATTTTGACACTGTAAATCACGATATGCTGATAGATATGCTTAGAGAGCAGATAAAGGACGAAAGGGTCATAACATTAATTCGTAAGTATCTAAAAAGCGGAGTAATGATAAACGGCTTGATAAGCCCGACAACAGAGGGAACACCGCAAGGAGGAAATCTGTCACCGCTGCTTAGCAACATATATCTGACGGCATTTGATAAACTGCTTGAAAGCAGAGAACATAAGTATGTGAGATATGCAGACGACTGTAACATATATGTCAAAAGCCGAAGAGCTGCCGAAAGAGTAATGACAACCTGCGTAAAATTTCTTGAGGGAAAGCTGAAACTGAAAGTAAATCAGCAGAAAAGTCAAGTAGGAAGTCCCTTGAAACTCAAATTTCTCGGGTTTTCGCTATATTTCGCTATATAAAATAAGGAAGAAAGCAGGAATACGCCCACACGGTAAAAGTATCAAGCGGTTCAAGGATAAAATCCGAGAATTGACAAGTCGAAAACAAGCAAGGTCAGTTGAGAATATTCTCAAAAGAATAAATAGATATACAACAGGCTGGCTTGGATATTATTCCATTGCGAATATGAAAAGCAAAATTAAAAGTTTTAACGAATGGTTGAGGCGAAGAATACGGCAAATCTACTGGAAACAATGGAAGAGGATAAAAACTAAGCACGATAATCTCGTCAGGCTTGGGATAAACAATTCAAAGGCTTGGGAGTGGGCGAACAGCAGAAAGGGTTATTGGATAATATCCAACAGCCATATTTTGCATAAATCATTAACAAACGAATACCTTGCATCAGTGGGATATGATGACATACTCCACAGATACAAGGTACTGCACTCAAATTATTGAACCGCTGTGTACCGAACGGTACGCACGGTGGTGTGAGAGGTCGGCTACTCAACTAACGGGTAGCCTCCTACTCGATTTGCTATTGAATTTGCTATTGCTGTAATTCTTCTTTCAATTGATCCAAAATTTTCTTTATTCTCTTTTCTGCACCCTCGGCTGTTAGACCGACTATTAATGATGCTTCACGGATTGTAATTTTCTCCTTGCTTTTCAGGCAGTTGGGACAGATACCAAATACTAACTCAATCAATCTTAAATCCTGCGGCTTGAGTTTGCTCAAAGCCGTTTTTAACTCTTCTTGCTGTTCGTTTTTGAAATATATTTCCTCAGGGGACAATGTATCCATTTCAACATCAGTGATTGAAGAATTGAAATAATTTTCATTATCTTGATTGTGAATATCAAGATTATTGTTCTGCTTAAACTGAGCTGAAGTAATAATGCAGTTACGGACTGTATTTTCAGAAATATTTAATTCATTTGCAATGTCTGTGACTGCTTCTTCAAGTGGTTTGTCATTAGGCTGTTGAGAGTACAGCAATGCTACTTTACGTAAATTCAGATACTGATTATAATTATCAATATGTACATTACCGCAGACAGTACGGACATATTCGTGCCAAGCCTTGAGTGTCTTATATTTTATCAGTTGCAGTAAAGGTATATCCGAATTATAGCTTTGCAGTTCACTCCACAGCAGAGATGAAAAGATTTGTTTCAAGTCGTTAATTCTGTTATTATCCAAGCTGTATTTATTTATAAACAGTTGGGCATTTCTGTTGAGTACAGTCTCATAAAAATAGAGAAATTCATTAAAGTATTTTTCATAATTTGTTTCCTTGTAGCGTACAAAATAATCATTCAAGTTAGCAAGCCTGATTGGAACATAATCAAGCTGATACATTTTATTTTCCTTAATCTTTCATAGCCTCCCCATATATTTTTGAAAGCTCCATATCTTTCTCGTATTGATTTTCGGCATAGTCAAAATCAACATTAGCCAAATTGAAATAATAATCAATAAGCTCCTTTGCCTTGGCAGATACATTCGCATTGTATTTGCCAAGGCTTTTATTTTTGCGGATAGAATCGTAACGATTTTTCCATAGAACATAATATAGGCTGTCAGATTTTCTCTGTTTTTTCATTTTCCTTTTTGTGACTTCCGGGTGTTTTGCAATGTACGAACAAGGCACACCGTACTTCTTATTTACCGTACTGCAATACAGTTGATTGCGAGCTGTGGTCATAAAGAAATATCTATCACAAATATCGCATCTCCAAAGGTAGTGCCCGTGAATATAGCCTTCAAATAAATCCGTCATCAGAAAGTCTTTCAGATTATTATAATAAACCTTCCGAAAAATCTTACTTGTGCCGTTTTCAGATTCTACCACAGGGATTATTGTTGCTCTTGTGCCGAATGGGTGGCTGTTAACTTCAAATATAAAATTCATATACGGATCGTTTATAAAATCATTGAACGCTTCTGCGAGTTCTGCTTTTGTTCGTGCGTTATTTTTTACTATTTTATTTGTAATCTGAAACACGACTGATGAATAATATTCTAATTCCTTTACAGCTGATGAAATAAAAAATCCGATTGAGAAAGCCGTTTCTAAATCAACAGATGCTTTGACTAACTCGTCTAATTTTTCTGAAATCTTTATTCTATATTCATTCTTTGTGAATCGTTCATATTCCTCATAAAGTTTGATTTTCTCTTCTGTGAAAAACTCATTGATTATTTCTTTGCATTTCTTGATGTCAAATATTTTAAAGATTTCATATTGACTCAAAACATCAATAACTGAAATTATTTTTGCACGATAATTTAAAAAATCGGTTCTGTTAAAATCCTTATTTAATAATTCTTCTGTGAAATTTTTTAAATCTTCAAAAATACTTTCATCAATAAAGCGACTATCGGTATCCATTACAAGAAAACTTGTGTAACCGATAGGATATTCTTTATTGCTGATTGCAAACTTATCTTTTCTATATGTGACGCTAAAAAGATTAGTTGTATTCAGCTTTTTCAGTACATTGTCCTTAAAGTCCATAGTATCAACTCCGTTTATATTATATCACTTTGAAAATAAAATCACAAGTATTCAGGAAAGCAAATTGTGTTGTCACGGACTTTTACGGTTTTTTGAAAATTTCTGACATTTATATATTGAGAGTAAAAAGCTTTCAATATTTTTTGGAAGGAGTTGTTATAGTGTGTAACAACAAAAAGCTTGCTGTCGTTGACGGTGAAACATTAATGGATATGCGAATCAAGCCGATAAGCTTTTGCATTGACTCGTTGCTTCCGCAGGGAGTATCAATGCTCTGCGGTGCTCCGAAGATAGGTAAGTCGTGGTTAGTACTTGATTGGTGTGTTCGCATAGCCAAAGGAGAGGAGGTGTGGAATTTTAAAACTACGAAGGGAACTACCTTGTATCTTTGTCTTGAGGACAATTTGAGCAGAATCCAACAAAGGCTAAATGAAATTACAGATGAAGTTCCGAACAATGTATTCTTTGCAACATCTTCGTGTTCGCTGCCGGACGGACTTGCAGAACAGATTGAAAGTTTTGTCGCAGAGCATAAAGATACGGTTCTTGTTGTCATAGATACATTTCAGATGATACGAAGTAAAAATAAGGATACTACTTACGCAAATGATTATCAGGAAATTGAGGAACTAAAAAGATTAGCGGACAAGCTGAAAATTTCTCTTCTGCTTGTACATCATCTGCGCAAGCAAGGTGACAATGATCCTCTGAATAAAATCTCAGGCACAACAGGAATCAGCGGTGCGGTTGATACAACATTTATTCTTGATAAGAGCAAGAGAAGTCAGAACAACGCAACTATGATTTGCACGGGCAGAGATATTGAATACAGAGAGTTGGAACTGAACTTTTCAAAAGACAATCATATGTGGAATTTAGTTTCGGACAGTGTAGAAAGTCCTGAAATACTTTTGCCGGAAGAAATGAATTCGTTAATTGAATTTATGAAACAAAAGATTGTCTTCAAGGGGACAAACTCTGAGTTCGCAGAAGAATTTAATTCTTTCTGCCGTAAGGAAATCTCTGCAAAAGCGTTAAAACAGATGATGAATAAATGGCGTTACGAATTAGAGAGCAATGACATTTACTTTAGCTCATACAGAAGTAACGGAAAAAGATTTGTAAATGTTCACTATCTGCCCGATAGTGACTCAAGTGCCGTAAGTGACGTAAATATTATTAGCGCCAAAACTTGCGTTTCTTTCGTCACTTGCGACCCTGACGAGCTGTGTCAGCCAACGTGAGCCGATTTGTGCGATTATTTTGCAGAGGTGGAGGAGAAGTACCCGACTGCGAGTAAAAATCAAAATTTGGGCAAATTTACGGCAAAATTGAAACTTTATTTTTAGGAGCAGAGGTTTGGGCTACATTTCCCGGACTTGTCCGGGGCAAGCAGAGCGCCCGGCTGTCCGCCGAACACATAAAACCGAGCGAAGCCCGGACCCACTTTAACACGGAGGTGCATAAAAATAGAAAATCGTAAGAGAAATCAAACCTTAAGTATTAGATTAACCCAAGCTGAAAAATCTGCAATCTGTAAAAAGTCAAAGAAAGCTCATCTGACATTGACTGAATATATTTTGAAATCTTCATTGCATACCGAAATAAAAGTTATTGATTTACAACCGTTACTAGTTGAGCTGAAAAGGATTGGAAACAATCTTAATCAGATAACAAGAAAGATAAACAGTGGTGCTTTTAATTCCTACAACTTTAGTGAGATGATTGCTATGCAAAGAAAAATCTATGACGCAATCATAAAACTGTCGGAGGAAAAGTGATGGCGACCGTGACATATATTCGTGAGTCAAAACAATCAATCAGTGCGATGAAAGGTGTAATTGATTACTGTTGTCAGGACAAAAAAGTCTATGATGAGATTTCGAATCAAAGACTTGTAAGCGGAGTTAACTGTGACGGTGAAAATGCCTTTGCAGAATTTCTTGCAACAAAGAAATCGTACAAAAAGACGGACGGAATGAATTTCTATCAGTACGTTCAATCATTCTCACCCGAAGAAAATATTACTCCGCACCAAGCTCATGAGATAGCTATAGAGTTTGCCGAGAAAGCGTGGACAGGTTATGAAGTTTTAGTTGCAACTCATTGTGATGTACAGCATATTCATTCTCACTTTGTAATCAACTCGGTAAGCTTTGAGAACGGCAAAAAGCTTCGGCAGAATCCAAACACACTTAAATCGTTACGAGCCTTGAGTGATGAAATTTGCAGACATCATAATCTTTCAACTCTTGAACCTTACAGCAAGGACGGTATGAAAATCTCAACAAGAGAATACCGCACTGCGGTCAAAGGTCAGAGCTGGAAATTCAAACTGATGAATGACATAGACAAAGCTATGAACATAAGCGGAAGCAAGGAAGATTTCATAAACGCAATGTCAATTATTGGTTATTCAGTGACTTGGACTGATGGCAGGAAATACATCACCTATCAATGCCCGAACAAAATGAAGTGCAGAGATATTAAACTGCACAACGATAAATATTTGAAAGGAAGTATGGAAAATGAATTCAGATACAGGCAAGAACAATATTTTGGAAAGCCTCAAGCAGAGGAACAGCAACTCACTGACAGCGATAGAGCTACTATCGGGAGAAACAAAAGTAATCTCAATTCCTTCTCAAGTGAGAGAGGAAGAACTCAATCTGTTGAGAACGGCAATAACATTTCAGCCGGAACTTTACAACCTGATTTCAAAAATCTCAACAGACGACCAGATGGTGGACTATCTGGAGAGAATTCTGGAAATCAACAAAGACAATATGGAATCAATCTCGAAGAGTTGTCAGTCGGAGCTGAAGAAAATTTCGGAACAGACTCTGAAAGAAATCAGGTCTGTGCAAACGCAGATGACCGAATCTATCCAACAGGCTGGGAAGAGTCAAGAAGAGTTTTTGAACAATACCTTACAAAAAGGTCAGGAGTTGGAATCGGCAATAGCGTCACAGGTGAAGAAGTCAACTCTGCTGACAACATTAAAATGGATAGCAATAACTGTGCTGCCCTCGGCAGTATCAACTCTCTTGCTGAATCACTTTCTCGGATAATTGATGATGAATCGGAAGATGAAGAAGAACGCAGAAAGAGAATTGTAGCCGAACAAAACGGCAGTGATATTGGTACTTTGCTTGGACTTACCTCCGGATTGATTGCAGGTGCAATATCAAAAAAAGAAAATATTGAATATGAAGATGAAGAATCAGGATTTAATATGAGCCTATAATCTTATCTATGAAAAGAGGATTTTATTATGTACAAATTTAGTATAAAAATTCCAGTGGTAAAGGAGTGATGATAGAAAAATAATTAAGCATTGAGCCATGTTGACGTATGGCACGTAAAGAAAATCCTATTATTGTCGAATCTGTTGAATTTGATTATGTAGGAACGGATGAACAGTTTAATACTTTTCTGAAAAGTATAATCAAAGATTACCTTACGGAAAATAATCTGTTGCCTGATTACTATGATGATAAAATTAATTCAAAAAAGTCAGCATAAGAGCTGGATATTATAAAAACTTTGTGATATGTTGTGGTTGCACCGAGGTTGTGTGACCACAACATTCAAATAACAAATGAGAGGAGAATGATTATGAAGGTGTGGCTGTATTACAGGCTATCAAGAGATGAAGATGCTGAACTCAATTCTCTTAACAATCAGCGAAACATTTTAGTAGAATATGCAAATGCAAATAATCACGAAATTGTCGGTGAGTCCTTCGATGATAATGTAAGCGGTATGCATTTCAATCGTGAGGGCATCAACAAGATTTATGAACAGGTCGAGAATAAGGCGATTGAAGCAATCATCGTGAAAGACTTATCCCGACTTGGCAGGCACAGAACGCAGACTGCGATGTTCATTGATTATCTTCGTGAACACGATGTCAGAGTGCTGTCGGTTACAGAAAACATTGACACAAGCAATGAAGATGATGACCTGATGATAGGCTTCAAGGGGATTTTCAACGATATGTACGCTCGTGATATTTCAAAGAAAATCCGTGCAGGCTACAAGCAGAAACAGAAAAACGGAATTGTGATTACAGTACCGCTTGGATATTTTAAGGATAAGAACACCAATGAAATTTTAATAGTCGAGGAAGAAGCTGAGATTGTCAGAAAGATATTTGACCTCTACCTATCAGGCTATGGCTTAAAAGCAATAGCAAAAAAGCTGAATGATGAGGGCATAAAATCACCGCAGTATTATCAGAATAAAATGTATAACAAGAAATTATCTTGCAATAAGCCCAAAATCACAGGTCGATATCTATGGGTGAACACAACGGTAAAGCGGATTTTACAGAATGAGTTTTACATAGGAACAGTAACCTGCCACAAGACCTACACCAGTAAAATTAATCATATCAGAAAGGCTTTGCCTGAGGAAGAACAATTTAAACACGTAAATTTTGCACCTGCCATTATCTCAAAGGAGAAATGGGAACAGGTGCAATTTTTATTATCTTCAAAGCGTAATAATAATGTCCGAGCGAGTTCAAGTAATCCTTGCCACCGATACACAGGACTGATAGAATGTGGTGACTGCGGTTGCACATTCGTATGCAAAAAGCGTAAGTGGAAAGATAAACCCGAACGCATCGAATACAACTGCAACGGCTATCATCGCTATGGCAAGGAACACTGCACAGCACATAGGATTGATGAGGGGTATTTGGATAAGCTGATTTATGATGAGCTTATGTCAATCAAGGATGAAGCGCTTGCAAATTACAAATCAATAGAATCTGATGTCAAGAAATGGATGAGCAACAGGGGTACAGTTACTAATAAACTGAAACATCTCAATACAAGCCTTGAACAGCACAAATCTGACCAAAAGGAAATCCTGCTTGAGAGAATCAGGGATAGGGAACACGCAGATATCTACACAGAAATGCTTGAAAAATGCGAGTCGGACATTCAAAAACTTGAGGATGAAATTAAGTCCATTCAGGATTACAACTCCACTATCAAAAAGCGCAAAGCTGAAATGAAAGACAGCGTTGAAATCATCGAGGAAATTATCAAGGAGGGAGCGATCAGCGACGCAAACCTTAGACTACTTGTGAATAAAATAATTATCTTCGAAAAAGACAAAAAGCTGAGTATCAAAATCAAGTTAAATGCAAAATTTCAACGACATAAGGATTGTTATAATGATAATGGAATAGTTTTAGAAAAGATATTTATAAAAATAAAGCAAAATTATTGACACGATGTTGCTTTTGATTATATAATTTTTTATGGTGATAAAATGATAAAAGTTGCATTTTGTGATGATGAAACTAAAATTTTAGAGGATTTATCTGTAAAGATAAAGAAAGAATTTGAAAAGATTAATTGTGAAATTGATTTATATACAACAGAAAACTCAATAAGGCTTCTTGAATATCTGAAAAGTTGCCCTGTTGATATTCTGTTTTTGGATATTGATATGCCTACAATCAGCGGTATGGATATTGCAGAAGCTTTGCTCAACAGCAAAATAAAAACACTACTTGTATTTGTTACCGGTCAGGATGCGCTCGTGTATAAATCCTTTAAATATCATCCGTTTGGTTTTATAAGAAAGGCATTTTTTGACGATGAAATCACCGGGGTTGTAAAAGGCTTGGTTGAGGAAATACAAAAAAGCTCTGATACATTCTTGTTCAAAACTAACGACGGATTTAACAGAATCAAGCTTAAGGATATTCTATATTTTGAATCCGAGTCAAATTATCTTAATTTGCATACTGCAAATACTGTTTGCAAATTCAGAAGTACCCTTTCGGCAATTGAAAAGGAGCTTTCTGCAAAGGGATTTATCCGCACTCATAAAGGCTTTCTTGTGAATCAGGAGCATATCTTTTCAGTTAAATCTGAGAATATTGTTCTCAGCAACAATGTCGTCCTGCCAATCGGCAGAACAAACAGAGATGTAATAAAAGCTCGCATAATGAGGTATATGAGATGATCGGAAAATATAAAAAGCTCAAGCAGGATTTTGAAAATCTTGAAAAGGAATATTCAAGAGAGGTTGCCAAAAATCTCGACTTGCAGTACGAATACGATAATCTGAAAGCTGATTATACAAACGAAACGATTCAGCGTGCGGAAATTGAGAGGCTTCATGAAAACACACGAAGGCTGAAGCACGATATGAAAAATCATATTATGGTGTCTGTATCGTATATTAACAACGGAGAGATTGAACAGGCTAAGAATTATCTTTCAGATGTGCTTGATAATCTGAATAAAACCTATTCCTACATTCAGACTGGTAATTCTGTTATGAATTATATTATCAATTCTAAGCTTGAAAAGGCACATAGCAAGGGAATTGGATTTAAGGCAGAAATTGAAAATCTTCCCTTTGAAAAAATGGGAAGTGTTGATTTTTCTGCATTACTTTCAAATATACTTGATAATGCCGTTGAAGCAAGTGAAAAGACTACCGATAAGTTTATCTATGTTGCGATTCTCAAAAAGCGTGCTTATGATACAATTCTCGTAAAAAACAAGATTGATAACTCCGTGCTTGAAACAAATCCTGAGCTTAAATCATGTAAAAATAATACAGAACAACACGGCTACGGAATAAAACAGATAAAGACAATAGCCGAAAAATATGATGGTATAGTTGACATTTATGAAGAGGACAATATGTTCTGCGTGAATGTGATGATACCTAGCTGAATCAGACTGTTTCAAATGAAGCAGTCTTTTTTATTTGACAGGAAACTGCATATAAGTAAGCTGTCAGGAAAAACAAAAAAGCCAATTCCTTTTTCAAAATTTGTGTCAAGGCTCTTGCTTTTTGTCACAGCTCAGAAGCAGTTTATCCCAAATGGATTGTAAATTATCAAGTATATGTTTATTATTAATTTAGGTGAAGAAAATGATTGTAGCAAAAAACTTAAGCAAGGAATTTCACAATAATATCAAAGCGGTGAATAATCTTTCGTTTCATATTAAGAAGGGCGAAACAGTCGGACTTATAGGCGCAAACGGCGCAGGCAAAACAACACTTATAAAGCTTATTTCAGGCTTGTTAAAACCAGATGGTGGCTTTGTCAGGATTTTTGGGGATAATCCCCTTGCCAGAAAAGCTAAAAACGGTCCGTTTATGGGTGTAGTGTCAGGTCAGAGAACCTCAGGAACCTATGATAACGGCAGGGGTGCAAACACCGCGACCTTGCAGGAGAATTTAACGGTTGAACTGAATATGGAACTTGTTAAGGCAATTTACAGGATTCCCGATGACAGATATAATAAAAAGCTTTCTGAGCTTACAGACGCTCTTGGTTTAAACTCTTTTATAAAATACCGTGTTGACCAGGTTTCATTAGGTCAGCGTATGCGTGCAGAAATAGCTGTCGTACTGCTCTATGAGCCTAAGCTTCTTATACTTGACGAACCGTTTATCGGGGTTGACCTGATAGCCAAGGAATCAATAAGGCAAATTTTTCAAAAAATGTTCAAGAATAAGAACACAACAATAATTCTAACCACACACAATGTAGAAGAAATTGAGAAAATCTGTGAACGGGTAATCTTAATAGATAAAGGCAGTATGGTTTATAACGGAAGCTTTGACCGTATAAAGTATTCTCACGCAAGTATCAATTCACTAAGTGCAGAACTTACAGATAAAATTCCCGATATGCAGGATTTGCCCGTGACTAAATACACGATTGAAAATAAAAAAATTACCCTATGGTACGACAGCAAGGTTATCAGCACCAAAGATTTAACCGCCTACATCTTATCACAGTGTAAGGTTAAGGATTTGCTGATAAGAAAACCTACTGTTGAAGAAATTATCAGAAATATATATGAGGAGGGCTCAGAGTGAGTAAAACTATAATTGATGTTCAGAACATAAGCAAAACCTTTAAAATCACAAAGAGAAAAACAGGTTTCAGGGGTGCGTTAGCAAATATATTTCATCCTGAACACGAATACAAGAAAGCAGTAAACGACATCAGTTTTAATATAAAAGAGGGTGAGATGGTAGGCTTTATCGGACCAAACGGAGCCGGAAAGTCAACTACCGTCAAAATGCTTTCAGGTATTCTGTACCCGGATAGCGGAAATATAAATATCGCAGGATATATTCCTCACAAACAACGTAAGGAATATGTTGCTAATATCGGTGTTGTGTTTGGTCAGAAATCGCAGATTTCGTGGGATTTATCACCGCTTGACAGCTACGAGGTTATTAAGCATATCTATAAAATTCCCGACAAGAAATATAAAGAGAATATTGAACGCTTTACAGAGCTTCTTGATATGCAGAAATTCATTTATCAGCCTGTTCGACAGCTTTCACTTGGTCAGCGAATGAGGGCAGATATTGCGGCGGCACTTCTTCACTCGCCTAAAATAGTTTTCTTTGATGAGCCGACAATCGGAATTGATGTTGTGGGTAAGGAAAAAATCCGCAGTTTTATAAAAACTCTTAATAAAACTGATAACATCACTATGATTTTTACAACTCACGATATGCAGGATATTGAAAAGACCTGTGAACGCCTGATAATTATTGATGACGGAAAAAAGCTATATGACGGAAGCCTTGACGCTATAAAAAGCAATTATGTTTCATCAAGAATCATCGAAGCAGAGTTTGAACAGTTGCCTGAAAAAATTGATATTCCTGATGTTACTGTCAGTGATGTTGATAAAAACAGAATGAAAAAGTTCATCACATTTGATACCAGCAAAATAGGCATAAATTCGTTGATGAGCACCTTGCTCAACAATTACAATATCAAGGATATCTCAGTAAAAGAGCCTGAAATTGATGCGATAATCAGTGATATTTATCAGGGTAAAATTATTGTACATTAAGTACGGAGGTGCAAAATGAGTACTTACATACAATTTGCCGCCATTAAATTCAGGAATAATATGGCTTACCGTTTTGAGTACATAATGGGGATTCTGAATACTGTTCTGAATTTTTTGGTGTATTGGTGTATATACAAGGCTTTGTATGGCGGCGCTAATGAGATTGACGGAATTACCTTTTCAATGGTAACTACAAACTTTATAATTTCGCTCGGACTTACAAATGCTTTTTCAAAAAATGAAATGTTTTTGCAGGATAAAATCAAACAGGGAACAATAGCAAACGAACTTCTTAAGCCTGTGAATTTTAAATTCAGAATGCTGTTTGAGGATTTGGGTGACGGTTTTTTTAAAGTGCTTTTCAATTTCCTGCCGGCTGTGATAATTGCAATGCTTTTTACTGAAATGGAACCTCCCGCTGGAATTCTCGGTTTTATTCTCTGCCTTGCCAGTGCAGTGCTGGGATATATTGTATTGTGGTATATCAGCTTTATTGTTCAGACTCTGGCTTTCTGGCTGTTTAATGTCTGGGGGGTGATGACAATAAAAAATGTAATAGTAAATATTTTCTCGGGTGCTTTACTTCCGCTTTGGTTTATGCCGGAGCCTGTTCTGAATATTATAAAATTCACACCGTTTGATTCTATTTTCTTCACACCTGTTCAGCTGTATCTCGGACAACTTCAAGGATATGAAATACTGATGAATTTTGGCAGACAGGTTTTGTGGATAGCAATACTTTATTTTATCGGCGAGCTTTTGTGGAATAAAGGAATCAAAAGACTTGTAGTACAGGGAGGTTAAGTTATGAAAGATATAGTTTCTCTGTTTTTAGCTTATGCAAAATCAGGTATAAAAACACGCTTTCAATATAAGCTTGACTCCGTAGTTTCGTCTTTTGCCGTGTTTTTCAGAGAAGCGGCAGGAATTATTGCAATGTATTTTGCTTTGCTTAAATTTGATACAATCAATAACTGGAATATAAACGAGCTTATGTTTCTGTTCAGCTTGATTTTTATTACATATGGCATTTTTATTGTCTTTTTTATGGCTTTGCGGGACTTTTCCGACTGGATAAAGCACGGTGATATAGACAGAGTAATGGTAAGACCTCATGGAATACTCACTCAACTTGTGCTGTGCGGTGCAGACTGGCTTGCAGCACTCGGTCACGGAACATTGGGCATTACTCTTTTTATTTTGTCAGCTAATAATGTGGGCGTAGAATGGAACGCAGTAACTATTCTGTACTATGTTATTTCAATCGCAAGCGGTGTTCTTATACAAGGAGCAGTTTTTCTGTTTTTCTCAGCAATCAGCATTTATTTTATAGAAACGCAGAGCTTAAAAGAAATTATGTACTGGAATCTGAGAAAATTTGCCGGTTATCCCATTAGCATCTATAATAAGTTTATACAATCACTTCTTATATTTGTAGTGCCCTTTGCATTTGTGAATTACTTTCCAGCACAGTTCTTGTTGCGCAAGCCTGATATGGCGACATATCCCGGATGGTTTATGTATATTTCACCGTTTGTAGGAATCATACTTTATATCATTGCTTACTTTTTCTGGAAGTTCAGTATGAGATATTATAAAAGCACCGGTAATTAAGATTTATATTAAAAATATAAAATGGCAGACGCATAACATTAGTAATTTTCAATTTAGTGATTATAGCTAAATTGAAGTGTGATAATTTGTACGATATAAACGACAAAATCATCACCTTATGTTATGCGTCTGCCAACTTTATTTTGCTCAAAAACAAGAAAAAGCCCGATTTAATCGGACTTTTCAGGGTGGTGCGGGCGACAGGACTTGAACCTGCACATCGGTTGACACTAGAACCTAAATCTAGCGCGTCTGCCAATTCCGCCACGCCCGCACGTGTGTATTTCAACAAGATAAACTTGCGAAAATCAAAATATTAAATTGTTTCACAAAGGTAGCGTGACCTAAATCTTGCGTGTCTGCCAATTCCACCACACCCGCATAGGTGCTCTTAATTTTTACACGGCATAGCAAACCGAGGCGGAGCTAATCGCTTAATCCGCAATGAAATTATTATAACAGATTTATTTTTAAAAATCAAGAGAATTTTAAATTTCATTTTGCACGAATTGCGTACGAAAAAGTATGTGACAGGTTTTAAGGTGAATATAATGCTTTTTGCTATAAGTATATCTATAAAATTTTTGGAATCAATATCTTAGTCTTGACAATATACCATACGGGGGTATATAATAAATATACCCTTATGGGGTATGAATGTATAAAGGACTGATATTATGGCTTGTGAAAATTGTCATAAAAATAAAACAAAGCAGAGAAGTGAGGCAGAGTACAAGGCTCTTATCAATCGTTTAAACCGCATTGAGGGGCAGATTAGGGGTATTAAAGGTATGCTTGAAAAAGATGCCTACTGCACCGATATTCTTGTTCAGGTTTCTGCCGTTAATGCGGCGCTCAATTCATTTAATAAAGAGCTGCTTGCAAATCATATCAAAACCTGTGTGGCGGAGGATATTCGCAACGGTAATGACGAAACAATTGACGACCTTGTCGCAACCTTGCAAAAGCTTATGAGGTAGGTGCTTTTGATGAAAAAATTTAATGTTACGGGAATGAGTTGTGCTGCTTGCAGTTCCCGTGTTGAAAAAGCGGTTTCAAAGGTTGAGGGCGTACAGTCCTGCTCGGTAAGCCTGCTTACAAATTCTATGGGAGTAGAGGGCAGTGCAAGTGAAGAGAGCATAATCGCAGCCGTTGAAAAGGCGGGTTACGGTGCGAGTGTGGCAGGCGCAGAGAAAAAACAGTCTGCCGAAACCGATCAATTGAAAGATAAAGACACGCCTGTACTTATGCACAGACTGATTGCCTCTGTCGGCTTTCTTGTCGTGCTGATGTATATTTCAATGGGGCATATGATGTGGGGTTGGCCGTTGCCTGCGTTTTTTGCGGACAATCATATCGCAATGGGACTTGCTCAGCTTTTGCTCTGCGTTATAATAATGGTTATAAACCAGAAATTTTTTATAAGCGGATTTAAAGGCCTGATTCACCGTTCACCGAATATGGACACGCTTGTTGCCCTTGGCTCGGGTGCATCGTTTGTGTACAGTGTATATGCACTTTTTGCAATGACCGATGCACAGGTAAAAGGCAATGCTGAACTTGTTATGAGTTATATGCACGAGTTCTATTTTGAATCGGCGGCAATGATTCTTACGCTGATTACGGTGGGCAAAATGCTTGAGGCTCACTCTAAGGGCAAAACAACAAATGCGCTCAAGGCGCTTTTAAATCTTGCACCTAAGAAGGCTACATTGCTTATTGACGGCAAAGAAACCGAGGTTACCGTTGACAAGGTAAAAAAAGGCGATGTATTCGTTGTTCGTCCGGGTGAGAGTATTCCCGTTGACGCTGAAATCACAGACGGCAGTACAGCTGTTGACGAGTCGGCTCTTACAGGAGAGAGTATTCCCGTTGATAAAACAGTAGGTGACAGCGTGTCGGCAGGTACGATTAATAAATCGGGATTTATCAAGTGCAGTGCTACGGCTGTAGGAGAAGACACTGCGCTTTCTCAAATTATTAAAATGGTAAGCGACGCTGCGGCAACCAAAGCTCCAGTAGCTAAAATTGCCGATAAGGTTTCGGGTGTATTCGTTCCTGCAGTAATCGTGATAGCCCTTATTACCATTGCGGTTTGGCTTTTGTGCGGTCAGACTGTAGGTTATGCGCTTGCAAGAGGTATATCTGTTCTTGTAATCAGCTGTCCTTGCGCATTGGGACTTGCCACACCTGTTGCAATTATGGTAGGCAACGGTATGGGCGCAAGAAAAGGCATTTTGTTTAAAACAGCGTCATCACTTGAAGCGGCAGGAAAAATTCAGATTGCGGTTCTTGACAAAACAGGAACTATTACAAAAGGCGAGCCAAAGGTTACAGATGTTATTCCGTTTGGAATTTCCGAAAATGAACTTTTGCAGTATGCTTATTCCATTGAAACAAAGAGTGAACATCCGCTTGCCAAGGCAGTAATCGCCAAGGCACAGGAAATCGGCTTAGTGCCATACGAAATTACAGGTTTCAAAGCAGAGTCGGGCAACGGTCTTTCAGGCGAATACAACGGTGAAAAGATAATCGGCGGCAGTAAAAAGTATATTTCTTCACTTATAAATATTTCAAATGATATTTCAAGCAGAGCAGACAGTCTTTCTGAGGAAGGAAAAACACCTCTGTTCTTTATGAAAGGCGATAAGCTGTTAGGTATAATTGCCGTTGCCGATGTAATAAAAGAAGAAAGTCCGCAGGCAGTTAAAGAATTGCAGAATATGGGCATTAAGGTTGTAATGCTCACGGGCGACAATGAGAGAACAGCTAAGGCTGTAGGAAAACTTGCAGGTGTTGACGAAGTTATTGCAGGCGTTATGCCTGACGGTAAAGAAAAAGTTGTTGCTGAACTCAAAAAGCAGGGCAAGGTTCTTATGGTCGGCGACGGTATAAATGACGCACCTGCGCTTACAAGAGCGGATATAGGTATGGCAATCGGTTCGGGTACAGACATTGCAATTGATGCCGCCGATGTTGTTTTTATGAAGAGCAAACTTACGGATGTTCCCGCAGCGGTAAGACTTAGCCGCAAAACATTAAGAAATATCCACGAAAATCTTTTCTGGGCATTTATCTATAATGTTATCGGTATTCCGCTTGCGGCAGGCGTTTGGATTCCGCTGCTCGGCTGGCAGCTTAATCCGATGTTCGGTGCAGCGGCAATGAGCCTGTCGAGTTTCTGCGTTGTAACCAATGCTCTAAGGCTGAATTTCTTTGACATTACAAATCCAAAGAAAGACAGAAAAATAAAATATAAATCAAAAAAGGATGATAATGCTATGACAAAGACAATGAAAATTGACGGTATGATGTGTTCACACTGCGAGGGTAGAGTAAAACAAAGTCTTGAGGGACTTGCACAGGTAAGTCAGGCAGAAGTAAGCCACGAAAAAGGCACAGCTGTTGTAACACTTACCGCAGAAGTTTCAAACGATGTACTCAAGAAAACTGTCGAAGACCAGGGATACAATGTAATTTCAATTTCATAATTTTATTTGCAGATGTCGATTTAAGCGGCATCTGCAAATTTTTTTGCAAAAAATTTAAAAAAACTATTGACTTAAAGTCAGCTTTAACAGTTATAATATCTTTATAAAATTTGCAGGAGATGTTATTATGTATATTGAAAAAATTAATTCACCTCAAGATGTAAAAGCACTCAATACGGAAGAAATGAAACAGCTTGCACAGGAAATGCGTACAGTCCTCATAAAAAAGTTAAGTATCCACGGCGGACACTTCGGCCCTAACCTCGGTATGGCAGAGGCTATTATAGCATTGCATTATGTGTTTAATTCACCTGTTGACAAGTTTGTCTTTGATGTATCGCATCAGAGTTACTGCCACAAAATTCTTACAGGCAGAAAAGACGCATTCATTTTTGAAGATAAGTATGACGATGTTTCAGGCTATGCAAATCCTGACGAAAGCGAGCACGATTTATTTAATATCGGTCACACCTCAACATCTGTCAGCCTTGCATCCGGTCTTGCAAAGGCAAGAGATTTAAACGACGGCAAGGAAAATGTAATTGCCGTAATCGGCGACGGTTCGTTAAGCGGCGGTGAGGCTCTTGAGGGTCTTGATTATGCAGGCGAGTTTGACGGCAACTTTATTATTGTTGTAAACGATAACGATATGTCTATTGCCGAAAATCATGGCGGACTTTACAAAAACCTTAAGCTTTTAAGAGATACAGACGGTAAAGCCGAATGTAACCTATTTAAGGCAATGGGACTTGACTATGTATTTGTCAAAGACGGCAACGATATTGAACAGCTTATTTCAGCTTTTGAAAGCGTAAAAGACATTGACCACCCTGTAGTCGTTCATATTTGCACACAAAAGGGTAAGGGTTATGCTCCTGCCGAAAAGGACAAAGAGAATTGGCACTGGTGTATGCCGTTTGACATTGAAACAGGCAGATCTAAATTTGAATTTGACGGCGAAAGCTATGACGATATTACGGTAAATTATCTTATTGATAAGATGAAGAACGATAAAAGCGTTGCTGTTATTACTTCGGGCACACCTACAGTTGCAGGCTTTACTAAGGACAAGCGTGACATTGCAGGCAAGCAGTTTATTGATGTAGGCATTGCCGAGGAGCACGCAGTAGCTCTTGCTTCGGGTATGGCAAAAAACGGCGCTAAACCTGTTTACGGTGTTTACAGTTCATTTATACAGCGAACATATGACCAGATTTCACAGGATTTATGTATTAATTCAAACCCTGTTACAATTATTGTTTTTGCCGCATCGGTATTCGGTATGAACGATGTAACTCACCTCGGTATCTACGATATTGCAATGCTTTCAAATATTCCGAACCTTGTATATCTTGCACCTACTTGCAAGGAAGAATATCTTGCTATGGTTGAATGGAGTATGTCGCAGAGAAAGTACCCTGTTGCAATCAGAGTACCGGGCAACGGAGTTGTTTCAAATCCGAATTACAAACCGATTGACTTTGACAACCTTAACAAATACAGCGTCACAAAAGAAGGCGGCAAGGTTGCAATTCTCGGACTCGGCACATTCTATCAGCTCGGTGAAAGTGTTGCCGATGAAATTAAAAAGCAGTACGGTATTGACGCTACCGTTGTAAATCCTGTTTACATTACAGGTACGGACGAAGACTTGCTTGCAGAACTTGCAAAAACTCACGATGTTGTAATTACACTTGAGGACGGTATTCTTAACGGCGGTTTCGGCGAAAAAATTGCAAGATTTTACGGTAAATCGGATGTCAAAATATTTAACTACGGCTTAAAGAAAGAGTTTCTCGACAGATATGACTATAATGAAGTTCTTGTCGAAAATCATCTCACCAAAGAGCAGATTTGCGAGGATATTAAAGATTTTATCTGATTTAAGTTGACAATTGCAATCAAATAGTATTAAAATATTAGGGCAGAGTTTTTCTGCCCTGATTTTTATTTTAGGAGTTTTTATGAATTTAACCTACGAACAAAACAAACGCTATTCAAGACAGCTTGTAATGAAAGAGATAGGAGAGAGCGGACAGAAAAAGTTGCTTTCTTCAAGCGTACTTGTAATTGGTGCGGGCGGTCTTGGCTCACCTGCGCTTATGTATCTTGCAAGCGCAGGAGTAGGCACAATTGGCATTGCAGACGCCGACGAAGTTGATGTGTCTAATCTGCAAAGACAGGTTATACATAACTGTGCCGATATAGGCAAAGCAAAAGTTGAATCGGCTAAGGAAAAAATAAATAAGTTGAATCCCGATGTTAATGTCAAAACCTACAAAACATATGTGAACAGTGAAAATATAGCCGAGCTTATCTCTGATTATGATTTTGTGCTTGATTGCACCGATAATTTCGGCAGTAAGTTTTTGATTAACGATTACTGTGTAAAAGCGGAAAAGCCGTTTTGTCATGCAGGCGTTGTCGGTTTTGAAGGTCAGCTTATGACATATATTCCGCACAAATCCCCGTGCTACCGGTGTGTTTTTGAAGAAGAACCGAAAGCGGGCGATGTACCTCTTCCAAAGGAGGTAGGAGTTATAAGTGCGGCTTGCGGAGTAACAGGCAGTTTGCAGGCAATGGAGGCAATAAAGTTTTTACTCTCAAAGGGTGAACTTTTATGCGGTTATATGCTTATTTACAATGCTTTAAATGCGACTTTCCGCAAAATAAAACTCCCGAAACAAAACCCGAATTGCAAGGCTTGCGCAAAGCAGGCATAATAAAAATATAGGAGAAATTATGAATATCAGAGAATACCTTAAAAAGAGCAAGCTGATTGCAGACGGCTCTTTCGGCACATACTATTCCCAAAAATATAAAACGGTCGATATTCCCGAATATGCAAATATTACCGCTTCGCAGAGAATATCGGAAATTCATACCGAGTATATAAACAGCGGTGCAAAACTTATCAGAACCAACACTTTTGCGAGCAACACATACTCTCTTGACTGCTCAATAGAAGAGGTTAAGGAAAATATAAAAGCGGCTTACAAAATTGCAAAAGAAGCGGTTGAGCAGAGCGGAAAAGAAATATTTATCGCAGGCAATATCGGTCCTGTTCCCGCAGTTTTTCAGCCTGATTTTGAGGCTGTGGAAGAAGAATACTATCAGATTGCGAAAACTTTTATAGATGAGGGCGCAGATATTTTATGTTTTGAAACCTTTACACAGTCCGAACATATTATGCCTGCAATAAAGAGAATTAAAGAGGAATGTAATCCGTTTATAATTGTGCAGTTCTGCGTGAATCAGTACGGTTACAGTGAGGCGGGCGAAAGTGCGGAAAGGCTTGTTAGTGAAACTGCATTTTCAAAATGCGTTGACGCCGTAGGTCTTAACTGCGGTGTAGGTCCTGCCCATATGCAGCAGATATTGTCAAGAATTAATCTTAACAACAATTGTTTTGCCACGGCTATGCCAAATGCCGGTTATCCTTTACTTGTGCGCAACCGTGTAAAATATGCTGATAATCCGATATATTTTGCGTCTAAGGTAAATGATATGGCTTTGCTCGGAGCGGATATTATAGGCGGTTGCTGTGGTACAACACCTGATTACATAAGAGAAGTTGCAAAAACCGTTGACCTTACACCTACCGTAAAATCGGATGAAACTTCCGCAAACAACGAAAACGAAAAGCCTGTTATAAAAAAGAGCTTTTTCAGAAATGCCGACGGTACAATTAAAGATAAAAAACTTATTGCGGTAGAACTTGCTCCGCCTTTCGGCGCAGATGATAAAAAACTGCTTGAGGCAGCACATATGCTCAAAGGTCTTGGAGTAGATGTACTTACATTTCCCGATTCTCCTTCGGGCAGAACAAGAATCGACTCTGTGCTTATGGCGCAGAAAGTCAAGAATGTAACGGGTTTTGAAGTTATGCCGCACATCTGTTGTCGTGACAAAAACGCCATTGCCATGCGCTCAACTTTCCTTGGCGCAAGTATAAACGACATTAATAATTTTCTTATCATAACAGGTGACCCTATCCCCGTTATGGCAAGACAAGTTGTAAAGTCTGTGTTTAATTTCGACTCCGTGGGTCTTATGCGCATTGCCGATGAAATGAACAGCGAGGCATTAAAAGACAGTCCGCTCACTTACGGCGGCGCTATAAATCAGAGCAGACGAAGAATAGAATCGGAAATTAAGCGTGTGCAAAAGAAAATGGAGGCAGGCGCAGAATTTTTCCTTACTCAACCTGTATTTACAGCAGAAGATGCCGAGCGTTTGCGCAGAGTAAAAGAAGAGACGGGCGCAAGAATTTTGTGCGGAATTATGCCGTTGGTCAGCCGAAAAAATGCTCTGTTTATGAAAAACGAAATTTCGGGAGTTAATGTTACGGATGAAGTTATTGAGCGTTATCCCGAAAACGCCGACCGTGAAGACGGCGAAAATGTAGGTGTTGAACTTGCAAAAGAAATGATTGCGGCTACAAGAGATTTTGCGGACGGTTATTATTTTTCTTTCCCGTTTAACCGAACATATTTGCTCAAAAGAATTATAGAGGAACTCTAAGATAAAATTTATGTAAAACCCTATAAATTTCTTGACAAAATATTAGTTTTGGTTTATTATAAATTTGTTGTAAGAGTATATCTTACTTAATTTAGCGTGAAAAAGATTTCTGTTTTCATGCAAATATATGACCACTTGCATATGTAAGTTAAGCCCATACGGACAGGCGGGTCAGCTGCCGAGCGTGGCGCAAGCCACATTATTGATTGAGTTAAAAGCTCAAATTTTATAAGTCGATTACTTATCATCAGTGCAACAGCACATCACTTGTGAAACGGTCAATAAGAGCAGAACGGTATATTTGCTACATTAGCTCTGAAAACGGAATTCTTCTATTAACTGTCAGCATAAGCTACAGAAAATAAATCATATATCCGTTAATCAAACAGGTGGTGCATTGTGCCGCCTGTTTTTTGTTGCATTATTTTTGATAAGCCGAAAGGGTAATGTAAATGGATATAAACACACAAAAGAAAGCCCCCTTGTATGAGGCTCTGCAAAAATTTCGCAAACAAAGGGTAGTGCCCTTTGATGTGCCGGGACATAAAAGAGGAAGAGGAAATCACGAACTCGTTGAACTTCTCGGCGAAAAATGCGTAGGTCTTGATGTAAATTCAATGAAGCCGCTTGATAATCTCTGTCACCCCGTATCGGTAATTTTGGAGGCGGAACAGCTTGCGGCGGACGCATTCGGCGCAGGTCATGCATTTTTTATGGTCGGAGGTACAACTTCCGCAGTGCAGAGTATGATTTGGTCTGTATGCAAAGCAGGCGATAAAATTATTTTGCCGAGAAATGTGCACAAAAGTGTTATTAATGCTCTTGTGCTCTGCGGTGCGGTGCCTGCATATGTAAATCCCGATGTTGACAAAAAAATCGGAATAGCGCTCGGTATGGAACTTTCTCAGGTTGAGAACGCAATCAAAGAAAATCCCGATGCCGTTGCTATTCTTGTAAATAATCCGACCTACTACGGTATTGCGTCCGATTTAAAAGCAATCGTAAAACTTGCGCATGCTCACGGTATGAAAGTGCTTGCAGACGAGGCTCACGGCACACATTTCTATTTCGGTGAAGATTTGCCTGTATCGGCCATGGCGGCAGGTGCAGATATTGCGGCGGTGTCTATGCATAAATCCGGCGGAAGTCTTACGCAAAGCTCATTGCTGCTTACAAACAAAAATGTACGCTGGGAGTATGTGGCTCAAATTATAAATCTTACTCAAACCACAAGTGCAAGCTATCTGCTTATGTCAAGTCTTGATATTTCAAGAAGAAACCTTGCCTTGAGAGGAAAAGAGTCGTTCGGTAAAGTTATGAAAATGGCTGAATATGCCCGAAATGAGATAAACGAAATCGGCGGTTACTACGCTTACGGCAGAGAGCTTAACAATGGCAGCAGCGTGTTTGATTACGATGTAACCAAACTTTCAGTTTACACAAGAGATATAGGGCTTGCCGGAATTGAAGTTTACGACTTACTGCGTGACGAATACGATATTCAGATAGAATTCGGCGATATAGGCAACATACTTGCCTATATTTCAATCGGCGACAGAATACAGGACATTGAAAGACTTGTAGGTGCGCTTGCCGATATTAAAAGGCTTTATTCAAAGGACAATGCAAAAATGCTTAGTATGGAGTACATTCCGCCTATTGTATCGGCAACACCGAGAGATGCGTTTTATGCAGACAAAGAAATGTTGCCGATTGAACAGACGGCAGGAAGAATTTGCAGTGAATTTGTTATGTGCTATCCGCCCGGAATACCGATTCTTTCACCGGGCGAAATGATTACAGATGAAATTATAGAGTATATTAATTACGCAAAAGCAAAAGGCTGCTCAATGCAGGGTACGGAAGACCCGTATATTGAAAAACTTAATGTATTGAAATAAAGTTTTTTAAGGTTACTAATAATGCGTTTTGTAAAAAACAAACCAAAGGAGTGTTTATATGGAATTTTGGTTTTCTGAAAGACATACCGATAATGTTGAGCTTTCTATAAGAGTTGAAAAACAGCTATTCAGCGGTCAGAGCGATTTTCAGCGAATTGATGTTTTTGATTCTGTGGAGTTTGGCAGATTTCTTACTTCAGACGGTAATGTGATTTTCAGTGAGAAAGACGAGTTCACCTACGACGAGATGATTGTTCATGTGCCTATGGCGGTTCATCCGAATGTAAAAAAGGTGCTTGTAATCGGTGGCGGCGACGGCGGTGTTGCCAGAGAGCTTTCACATTATGAAGAGATTGAAGTTATAGATGTTGTTGAGCCTGACGAGATGTTTGTTGAGGTGTGCAAGGAATATTTCCCCGACAACTCAAAGGGTCTTGAAGATAAAAGAGTAAATATATATTATCAGGACGGTTTAAGGTTTTTAAGAACAAGTCATAACGAATATGATTTAATTATAAATGACGCTACAGACCCGTTCGGACACACTGAGGGACTTTTTACAAAAGAGTTTTACGGTAGTTGCTACAAGGCACTTAAAGATGACGGAATTATGGTATATCAGCACGGCAGTCCGTTCTATGATGAGGACGAGGGTGCTTGTAAGGCTATGCACAAGAGAGTGTACAATTCATTTCCGATAAGCCGTGTGTATCAGGCGCATATTCCTACCTGTGCCGCAGGTTATTGGCTGTTTGGCTTTGCATCTAAAAAGTATCATCCGCTCAAAGACCTTGACGCTAAAAGATGGAACAAGCGTGGCATAAAAACTTGGTATTATACGACCAATCTTCATCGAGGTGCATTTATGCTGCCGAAATATGTTGAAGATTTACTTGCAGAAGAAGAAAAATAATTTTATATATTGGAGGAAAACAGAATGAGCAGACTTTTAATTATCGGTTGTGGCGGTGTTGCAGGTGTTGCAATTCACAAGTGTTGTCAGAACAGCGATGTTTTTACAGAAATTTGCATTGCAAGCAGGACGAAATCAAAGTGCGACGCTATAAAAGCAAAACTTGAAAACACAACAAAAACGGTTATTACAACCGCACAGGTAAATGCCGACAGTAAGGATGAACTTGTGGCTCTTATTAATTCATACAAGCCCGATGCGGTATTAAACCTTGCACTTCCGTATCAGGATTTAACAATTATGGACGCCTGCCTTGAAACCAAAACAGACTACATTGATACGGCAAACTATGAACCGGAGGACACAACAGACCCCGAATGGAAAGCTGTTTATGAAAAACGCTGCAAAGACCTTGGCTTTACCGCTTACTTTGATTATTCATGGCAGTGGGCATATAAAGAAAAGTTTGAAAAAGCAGGTATCACAGCACTTTTGGGTACAGGCTTTGACCCGGGTGTTACAAGCGTATTTACAGCATATGCGCTCAAGCATTATTTTGATGAAATCCATTATATAGATATTCTCGACTGCAACGGCGGCGACCACGGCTATCCGTTTGCAACAAACTTTAACCCTGAAATCAATCTTCGTGAGGTATCCGCAAACGGCTCGTATTGGGAAGACGGCAAGTGGATTGAAACCAAACCTATGGAGATTAAGAGAGTGTATAACTTTGACGGTGTTGGCGAAAAGGATATGTACCTGCTTCACCACGAGGAAATCGAGTCACTCGCAAAAAATATTCCGAATGTAAAGCGTATTCGCTTCTTTATGACATTCGGACAGAGCTACCTTACACATATGCAGTGCCTTGAGAATGTCGGTATGCTTTCTACCGAGCCTGTTATGTATGAGGGCAGAGAAATTGTACCGATTCAGTTCTTAAAGGCTCTTTTGCCTGACCCTGCATCTCTCGGTCCACGCACTAAGGGCAAGACAAATATCGGCTGTATCTTTACAGGCGTTAAGGACGGCAAAGAAAAGACAATTTACATCTACAATATGTGCGACCATCAGGAGTGCTATAAAGAGGTCGGCTCGCAAGCTGTATCATACACAACAGGTGTGCCGGCTATGATCGGTGCGTCGCTTGTTCTTAGCGGTCAGTGGAAAAAGCCTGGTGTTTATAATGTAGAGGAGTTTGACCCCGATCCGTATATGGAGGCACTTAATAAATTCGGTCTTCCTTGGGTTGTTGACGAAAATCCCGTAACAGTTGAGTAAGCCGATGAAATTTACAGAATTAAAAACACCTTGCTATGTTATAGATGAGCAAAAGCTGATAAAAAACCTTGAAATATTAAAAAGCGTTCAAGACAGAACAGGCTGTAAAATCCTGCTTGCTCAAAAGGCTTTTTCGGCATTTTGCGTGTATCCGCTTATGAGCAAATACCTGTCGGGCACAACCGCAAGCGGGCTTTATGAGGCTAAACTCGGTCACGAATGTTTCGGAAAAGAAACGCACATTTTCGCACCTGCTTTTAAGGAGAATGATTTTGAAGAGATTTTAAAAATCTGCGGTCATATTGTTTTTAACTCATTTTCTCAACTTGAAAAATACAGGGATAAATGGCAAAATTCAGATGTAAGCGTAGGCATACGACTTAACCCCGAATTTTCTACACAAGAGGGACACGAAATCTATGACCCGTGCGCTTACGGTTCAAGACTTGGGGTCACAAAGGCAAATTTCAGAGAAGATTTGCTTGACGGAGTTGAGGGCTTTCACTTTCACACATTGTGCGAGCAAAATTCAGATGATTTGGTGTCTACTTTTAAGGCAGTTGAAGAAAAGTTCGGCAAGTATTTTTATAACGCAAAATGGCTCAACTTTGGCGGCGGACATCATATTACACGAGATGATTACGATACAAAGGCGCTTGTTGACCTTATAAAGTATGTTCAAAATAAATACGATGTTGAAGTTTATCTTGAACCCGGTGAGGCAGCGGCACTGAATGCAGGCTATCTTATTACAGAGGTTATGGACATTGTTCACAACGGACTTGATATTCTGATTCTTGACGCATCTGCCGCCTGTCATATGCCTGATGTTCTTGAAATGCCGTACAGGCCACCGCTCAAAAACAGCGGTAAGCCTAATGAAAAAGCGTTTACTTATCGTTTGTCATCTTGTACCTGCCTTGCAGGCGATGTAATCGGCGATTACAGCTTTGACAGTGAAGTTAAAATCGGTGACAGATTGATTTTTGAGGATATGGCGATTTACTCAATGGTAAAGAACAATACCTTTAACGGTATGCCGCTGCCGTCAATTGTGCTTATGCATAATGAAGATAACTGCGAGGTTATAAAAGAATTTTCGTACAACGATTTTAAAGAGAGGCTTTCATAAATGAGCTTTGAATATATAAAAAACAAATTTCCGACTGACGATGGCTTTTGTATGCCCGCTGAATTTTCAAAACATTCCGCCACCGTTATGATTTGGCCCGAAAGACCCGGAAGTTGGTGCTATGAGGCAAAATTTGCCGAAAAGGTTTTTGCGGAAATTATAGGAAAAATTGCGGAGTTTGAAAAGGTATTTGTGCTTGCAAGCGACAAAAAATTTGCTCACGCAAAGGCTTGCCTTGAAGGCGTTAAAAATGCGGAAGTTTTGAATATAAATTCCGATGATGCATGGGCAAGGGATACCGCCCCGACTTTTGTTGTAAACAATAACGGCGAAATTCGTGCCATCGACTGGCAATTCAACGCATGGGGCGGCGAATATGACGGTCTGTATGCAAATTGGGAGAATGACGATAAAATTCCATATGAACTTTGCAAAACGCTTGGCGTTCCGTTGTATGACGCACATCCGTTTGTGCTTGAGGGCGGCTCAATTCATACTGACGGAGAGGGCACGCTCATTACAACAGAAGAATGTCTGTTAAGTAAAGGCAGAAATCCGCAGCTGACAAAAGCCGAGATTGAAGAAAAGCTAAATAAATACCTCGGTATAAATAAAACAATCTGGCTGCCAAAGGGTATTTATAATGACGAAACCAACGGTCATATAGATAACATATGCGCATTTGTCGCTCCGACAGAGGTTGTACTTGCGTGGTGTGATGATGAAAACGACCCGCAATATGCAATATCAAAAGCGTGCCTTGATATTCTTGAAAAATCAACCGACAATAAAGGAAGAAAGATTAAGGTTCATAAACTGCCTGTTCCGAAAATTCCCGTGACAGTTACCGAAAATGATATAAAAGGATATATATTCGAGGACGGAGAGGACACAAGAGAAGTCGGAGAAAGGCTTGCGGCATCGTATGTTAATTTTTATTTTTGCAACGGCGCTGTGATTTTGCCTCAATTCGGCGGTGAAAATGCCGAAAGCGACAGAGTTGCCGCAGAAATTCTTGAAAGAGTTTGCAAAGACAGAAAAATTATTCCGATTTATGCAAGAGATATTATTGTCGGCGGAGGCAATATTCACTGCATTACACAACAAATTCCGTTTGCCGATAAGGGAGGTAAAATATGAGAAAAGTTAAGGTATCGGCGGTTCAGATGAAATGTACAACCGATGTTTGGGAGAATATAGCAAATGCCGAAAAATTTGTGCGACAGGCAAAAAAAGACGGCGCAAATATTGTTTTACTCCCCGAACTGTTTGAAAGACAGTATTTTTGTCAGGAAAGACGATATGACTACTACAATTTTGCTAAGCCTACCCTTGAAAACGACGCTGTAAAACATTTTGCAAAACTTGCAAAAGAACTTGAAATTGTTATTCCTGTCAGCTTTTACGAGCGTGACGGAAACCGCCTTTTTAACAGTGCTGCGGTAATTGATGCAGACGGCGAAATTCTCGGTGTATACCGTAAAACTCACATTCCCGACGACCATTATTATCAGGAAAAATTTTACTTTATTCCTGGTGATACGGGGTTCAAAACTTTTAAAACTAAGTTCGGTACAATCGGTGTAGGCATTTGCTGGGATCAATGGTTCCCTGAAACCGCAAGAGCCCTCGCATTAAATGGTGCCGAATTGATTTTCTATCCGACTGCTATCGGTTCAGAACCTATACTTGAGTGCGACAGTATGCCGCATTGGAGAAGATGTATGCAGGGACATTCTGCGGCGAATGTAATTCCCGTAATTGCGGCAAACCGCATAGGTAGGGAAGATGTAATCCCTTGTGACGAAAACGGCAATCAGACATCCTCACTCGTTTTTTACGGCTCATCTTTCATTACAAACGAAACGGGAGAGATTATTAAATCTGCGTCAAGAGATGAAGAAACCGTGCTTACAGCAGAGTTTGACCTTGATGAGATTTTTCAAAACAGACTCGGCTGGGGAATATTCCGTGACAGACGCCCGGATTGCTATAAGGTGATAACCGAAAAGTGATTAGGAGAAAAATATGTGCTTGATATGCGACAGAATATTAAAAAGTAAAATGCTGATTTAATTTCTGATACATAACAAAATCATAAAAACATAAAAACAGAGCAGACTGTAATTTCAAGTCTGCTCTGTTTGCTTTGATTTTGATTATTTATCCGCCTGAATTTTTACGAACTGTTCCTGCATATAGCTGTAAACATCGTCGGGTACATTTGTAAATACATAACATTTGTCGAGATATTCGTCACTCGGGAAGATAAGTTCGTTATTCTTTATATCCTCGTCAAGATACTCGTCATATGCTTTCTGATTAGGTGTTGCGTAGTAGAGATATTCAAAGTTAGCTGCCGCAATTTCAGGTGACTGCATAAAGTTAATGAATTTTTCGGCATTCTCTTTGTTTTTACTGCAAGTAGGAATACACATTGCGTCATAGAAAAGGTTAGAGCCGTTTTCGGGCATTGCATAGTCCAAATCTTCGTTATTTTCCATCATCATAACGATATCGCCTGCGTAGTACGGTGCGATTGCCGACTGACTGTTTTCCATTTCGGTAAATACCTGATCCATAACATACTTTTTAAGCAAAGGCTTTTGTTCGGAAAGCTTTGCAGCCGCCTTGTCAACATCCTCTTTGGTACAATTGGCGGGATTAATACCGCAAAGCTGCATTGCAATTGCCATAGCGTCACGGCTGTTGTTAAACATAAGAATGTCGCCGCTTAACGATTTATCCCACAGTGCTTCCCATGAAGTTGGCTTTGTTGCCACTTTTGTTTTGTCATAAACCATTGAAGTAACGCCCCAGGTGTAGCAAACAGTGTATTTACCCTCAGGGTCGCAGGATAGATTTTTAAAGCGTTCCATAAGGTTATCTTTGTTAGGAATGTTGCTGTAATCAAGTTCCTGCAGCATATTTTCGCTTATGAGCTTGCTTATCATATAATCCGACGGAATAATAACATCGTAACTTACATTGCTGTTTTTAAGCATATTGTAAAGTTCTTCGTTGGTTTCGTAAGTGGTGTAGTTTACCTTAATGTTGTACTCTTTTTCAAATTCGTCAATTACATCAAGCGTACCGTCCTCACCGTTTGCAATGTATTCGCCCCAGTTATATACATTAACTTCACCGTCATAGCTTTTGCCGCATCCTGCCATTGCACTGCAAGCCGCTGTACCGATGAGTAAAGAAAGAACAACACAGCCAAATTTTTTCATTTTCAATCTCCCTTATTCAGTTTATTTTTTCACCTTTTCCTCGTGTTTGTCACGAATATTTATAAGTATCATAACGATAAGTACCGCTAAAAACAACAGAGCGGAAAGCGCATTGATTTTTGGTGATATTCTTCTATGTGTCATTGAGTAAATTTCAATAGAAAGATTTTGGAACTTTGCTCCTCTTGTAAAGTAAGTGATTATAAAATCGTCAAGAGAGTAAGTAAAGCTCATTAAAAGTCCGGAGAAAATACCCGGCATAAGCTCGTGAATTACCACCTTGTAAAAAGCCTGCCATTGATTACAGCCGAGGTCGAGCGCCGCATCATAAATACTTTGGTCCATCTTGTGTATTCTCGGCATAACATTAAGCACTACAAACGGCACACAAAAGCATATATGAGCAATCAAAACAGTAACAAAACCCATTTCAAAATTAAAAAGAACGCCTAAGAATGTAAACAAAAGCATAAGCGATACGCCCATTACAATGTCAGGGCTGATAATCGGAATGTTAGACGCACTTTGTATAAGCAGTCTTTTTTTACCTTTGAAATTGCTTATTCCTATAGCTGCGGCAGTGCCGAGTACGGTTGCGAAAATTGATGCGAGTACGGCAATTATAAGCGAATTGCCGAGAGAGTTTATAATTTTATCATCTCTGAAAAGTTCTTCATACCATTTGAACGAAAAGCCTTTCCATACAGTAGTTTTACCCTCGTTGAACGAAAATATAATGAGTACAAAAATCGGAAGATATAAAAACAACATCACAAGCGTTGTATATATCTTTGAGGCAATATGCTTGTTTTTCATTATGCAATCGCCTCCTCATCTCCAAAGAAATTCATAAGCACAAGGAACACAAGGATGAATACCATCAGTATCAGCGAAATCGCCGAACCCGTACTTTGGTCTGTCCAGAACACCTTGTCTATAATGTCACCGATCATAATATCGTTTGTGCCGCCGAGGTACTGCGCTACAAGAAATGTACTTGCCGACGGAACAAAAACAAGTGTTATACCCGAAATAACACCGGGGATACTAAGCGGAAGCACAACTTTGCTGAAAACATGAAATCCGTTTGAACCGAGGTCTTGAGCCGCCTCAATAAGACCATTGTCAATTTTACTCATAACAGTGTAAATCGGAAGAATCATAAACGGAAGATACTCATAAACCATACCGAGCACAACCGCACCCGAATTTCCGAGGTATGTACCGTGTATTCCGAAGAATGATAAAATTGTATCGAGCGGACCGTTTGACTGTAAAATCGTAACCCATGCGTATATTCTAAGCAAAAAGTTCATCCACATAGGAATCATCAAAAGCATATTTACAAAATTCTGCGTTGACGGTTTCATTTTTGTAAGCATATAAGCAAGCGGATAAGCAATAAGCAAACAGATTGCGGTTGATATTAATGCAATCCAAAGCGACCTTAAAAATACTTCTTTATAAAAGAAAGCCTTTTCAAAAGCCTCCAACGAAAATCCGCCGTTCTTGCCTGTAAAAGCTGTAATACCGACCATTATCATCGGTATCATTGTAAATACCGCCATCCAAATTATATAGGGAATAGAGGGCTTGCGTGATTTCATCTTTAGCCCTCCTTATCGGATAAAACTTCAAATTTCGCTTTATCAAAATCAAACGAGAGAGGTACATAAGTGGCAACCTGTTCGTCGGTGTCGCTTAGCATAAGCCATTTTCGTGTGTCCGACTCAAGGATAATCTCATTATGTTCACCCTTATAAATAACAGATTCAATATATAAATCCGTAAGGTCACCGTTGCCGTCACCCGCAAGTGAAAGTGCGTCCGGCGGAAGAATGATTTTTAACTTTGTGCCTTCCTTAAAATAATGATTTGGCACTTCAATGGTTTCGTCTTCAAACTCAAAGCTGAATGTATTTTCGTCTTCGTTTGCGGAAGAAACCGTTACTTCGATTTCATTATTATAGAACGGCAGGAGTTTATTCATAATCTGAATATTAAACGGAATTACCCGCATACCGATCTGACTGCCGATTTCTGCGGAAGAAGTGGAATGTATAAGGATTTCGCACTTGCCGCACATTACGCTCATTTCGTAGTGAACGCCCTTAAATGTCGATTTTACTACAGTGCCTGCAAGCTGACCTTTTTCGGGAGTTGTAATTTCAATATCCTCGGGACGGATTACAACATCGACAGGTGTGTTTTCGCCAAAGCCCTTGTCAACACATTCAAGTTGTTTTCCGAGAATTTCTACACGGCAGTCGCCGAGCATGGTGCCGTTAAGAATATTTGCCTCGCCGATAAAATCCGCAACAAACGCATTTACAGGTTCGTTGTAAATATCTTCAGGTGAGCCAACCTGCTCAACAACACCGTTGTTCATTACAATAACGGTATCGCTCATTGTAAGAGCCTCTTCCTGATCGTGTGTTACATATATAAAAGTTTTTTGAGAGTTTTGCTGAATTTCTTTTAATTCAATCTGCATACTCTTTCTTAGCTTAAGGTCAAGAGCGCCGAGCGGTTCGTCAAGCAAAATAACTTCCGGGTCACACACCAAAGCCCTTGCAATGGCAACACGCTGCTGCTGACCGCCCGAAAGTTTTGTGATAGCTCGCTTTTCATAGCCTTTAAGGTCAACAACCGCAAGCATTTTTGAAACACGCTCTTTAATTTCGTTTTTCGGTAGTTTTTTCAGTTTTAAACCGAAAGCGACATTGTCAAACACATTAAGATGTGGGAAAAGCGAATATTTTTGAAAGACCGTATTAACATTTCTTTTGTTTGGCGGTGTGCCGTTGATTCTTTTACCGTCAAAGAGAACATCTCCGCTTTCAGGTTCGACAAAACCGCCGATAATTCTAAGGGTAGTGGTTTTTCCGCAGCCGCTCGGCCCGAGAATAGTAATAAATTCGTTGTCTTTAAAGTCAAGATTTATATGGTTTAATATTACCTCTCCGTCAAATCGGACGAATATATCCCTTAAAGATATAATGGTATTTTTTTCTGACTGCTCCATTCACGCACCCCTGTTCATAAAAAAATCTAATATGCTGTATTTATTGCATAACTAAAGGACGGAGAGTGACAATTGGCAAAAGCTTTGACCAAGCGAACACTGTCCGCCCCTACAATTTACTGTAGCAATATTGTAAAGACAAAAGCATACCAGTAAATTATAGTCTTTTTTACAGTAAAAGTCAATTATTATATTTTTGCAAATACCGCTTTTATTGTGTGTATTAAAATGATGTGAACCAATAAAAAAAGAGAAGCAGAAAATACGGATATAGTTTGTCAAGTGTAAGAAGAAGGCAATTCGCAGATATCCGGAACTGACGGTACCGGGAGAAAAAGTACAGATGGTCACATCTATTTACAACGCAGATGATATGTAAAATGCAATTGAGAAAACGCTTTGCTTTTTATATGTCATATGATATAATAATGTGTAAGTAAAGTGGGTAGAAGACCTGCAATCTGTAATCGAATTACAGGTTTTCTACCCTTGTATAAAAATATAGTTAATTATACAAAATCAATGTTTTGTATAATTGAGGGGAAAGGTGAAGCATTTAAATGAGTATTTCTTTCATAGATGAAGCGCCGCAGATAATCAAGGATTACTTGTTTTATATGCAGACGGTCAAAGGAAAATCACAGAAAACCGTTGATGAGTACTACATAGATTTGCGTACATTTTTCAGATTTATAAAATTGCAGCGTGGACTTGTTCCGAATGATTCTGAATTTGAGAAAATTTCGATTTCTGATGTTGACCTTGAACTTGTGAAAACCGTCACGTTGAACGATGCATATGAATTTATGAATTATATTCAGCGTGAGCGCAAAAATCAAAATGTTACCCGTGCCCGTAAATGCTCGAGCCTTAAGGGTTATTTTAACTATCTCGCAACAAAAAAATGCGTGCTTGACAGCAATCCTGTTGAACAGCTTGAAGTTCCCCAAAAGAAAAAATCTTTGCCAAAGTATCTTACGCTTGAGCAAAGTCTTGAATTGCTGAATGCAGTCGACGGTGATTATAAGGAGCGTGATTACTGTATTCTCACGTTGTTTTTAAATTGCGGCTTGCGTGTGTCTGAAATGGCGTCTTTGAATTACACGGACATTCATCAGGATGACACTATGCGTGTTGTCGGCAAGGGCAACAAAGAACGAATTATTTACCTTAATTCCGCCTGCGTTTCCGCAATCCAAAATTATATGCGGGTGCGGCCCGTTGACGGCGTTAAGGACAAATATGCACTGTTTATCAGCCGAAATCACCGCAGAATGAGCGTAAAAACCATACAGGCTATGGTGTATAAATATCTTGAAAAAATTGGTCTGAATGCACAGGGCTACTCCTGTCATAAGCTAAGGCACACTGCGGCAACACTGATGTATCAGTACGGCGGAGTTGACATACGAGTGCTAAAAGATGTGCTCGGTCACGAAAACCTCGGCACAACCGAGATTTACACCCACTTAAGTTCCGAGCAGATGAAAAATGCCGCCGAGAAAAATCCTTTGTCTAAGGTAAAGCAAAAATCCAATAAAAAATCTGATGAAAAATAATAAAAATTAATTACGAGTTATAATGTTGACCTAAATTTTAAAATTATTTAATCTAAACCATAATTTACCCCAACTTTTGATAAAGATGCTAATAAAAAAACAGCCCCGACTTTGATTTTTTCAAAGCCGGGGCTTGTCATATCTTTACTGCGCCGCCTACATCTGTAAGCGGTTTATTTTCTGCTAAATTAATTATTTTTACATTATGAATTATACAAAATCTTTCGATTTTTCGGAAGTTCGGGTGAGTTTTTATATCACCGAAAAACGCTACAGTACCGTCATCAATCATTGTACACGCACCGCCGATAAATCCGTAATCGTATCCGTCAAGTCTTATGCTTCCGCTGTCGATTTTCAGAACATCAATTCCGTTTTTGGTAAGCGCATTATAGATTGTGCTGTCGGCGGTTATGGCGCTGTTTTTACCGATAACCGCAGTTGAACAGCGTGTGTAACCTTGTTTTACATCGACTATCTCAATGCCGTTTTCCTTGCAGTAATTTTTGACTGAAACATCTATAGCCTCTTCCCTGCCGTATAATTTTCCGCTTATATACAGGCAATTAAGTGCCACGCAATGCGGATATTTACCGTCAATATTGTTCTTGCAAAGAATTATATTATAATCTTTGTTTTCAAGAAGTCTTTTTAAACTATTACATTCTTTAAGCAGAAAAATATCGTTGTTGATTTTTAGCATTTGCATATCAATGTGCCGCTGTTCAGGTGTATTAAATTGTAAAATTTTATCCGACGGTATAATATCGTACCCAAAATTTTCAATTGCTTTGCAAAGTTTCGGGTACTCGTCGGACATTACAAAGGCGCTCATATGCTGACTGCCTCAAAGGCCTGTCTTATATTTTTAACTCCGATAAGCTCTGCACCGTCACATTTTACGGCTTTCAGATTGTGATACGGAAGAATGATTTTTGTAAATCCAAGCCTTACAGCCTCGTTTACTCTTAATTGAGCTTGAGAAACCGCCCTGATTTCGCCGGCAAGACCGATTTCGCCGAACACTACAACATTCTCGTCAATCGGAACATCTTTCAGACTGCTGATAAGCGCCATTGCGACCGCAAGGTCAATGGCAGGCTCGTCAATTCTAAGACCGCCGACAATGTTTATATAAGCGTCATTGTTTGAAAAATAATATCCCGCTCTTTTTTCAAGCACGGCAAGCAAAAGCGAAAGTCGGTTGTAGTCAAAGCCCGTTGCCATTCTTCGAGCGTTGCCGTAGCCGCTTTGTGTTGCAAGTCCCTGAACTTCCGCAAGAATAGGACGAGAACCCTCAATTGTACAGGTTACGCAAGTACCCGATACGCCTTTCGGTCTGCCCGACAGCAACATTACAGACGGATTGGGCACTTCCACAAGTCCCGTGTCGGTCATTTCAAACACGCCGATTTCGTTTGTAGAACCGTATCTGTTTTTGACTGCTCTTAAAATTCTGCATGACATCTGCTTGTCACCTTCAAAGTGCAGTACGGTATCAACGATGTGCTCAAGCACTTTCGGACCCGCAATTGAACCCTCTTTGTTTACGTGACCTACCACAAACATTGGAATATCAAGCGACTTTGCCGTGCGCATAAGGCAGTTTGTCGATTCTCTGACCTGCGTTACACTGCCCGGTGAGGAGCTTAATTCTGTAAGATTCATTGTCTGAATTGAGTCGATCATTACTATATCGGGCTTTTCAGCACGGATTTGTTCGCACACTACTTCTACATCGGTTTCGGTCATTACAAAAAGATTCGGAGAATTTACACCGAGTCGGTTTGCCCTTAACTTAAGCTGTCTTTGCGATTCTTCGCCCGATACATAAAGCACTTTCATTGAGTTGCCGAGATATTGACAGATTTGCAGTAACACGGTTGATTTGCCGATACCAGGGTCACCTCCGAGCAAAATAAGACTGCCCTTTACAATGCCGCCGCCAAGCACACGGTTAAGTTCGCCGCAGCCCGTATCGTAGCGGTGCTCGTTTTCGGTGGTGATTTCCGTAATTGAATAAGGAGAAGAAACCGCAGAAGCTACCTTTCTTTTTACGGCAGGCGCAGCTTTCACGCTTTCTTTGATTTCTTCTTCCATTGTGTTCCATTCGCCGCAGGTCGGACATTTTCCGTACCATTTCGGTGATTCATAGCCGCACTGCGAGCATATATATACACTTTTAATTTTTGCCATATTAAACTTCCTTTAATAAACATTCATCAGTCCGACAGCTATCGCATAAGCCATTTTTTGTTGATAGGTATCGTCCTGCAATTTTGCACATTCGCTTTCGTTAGAGATAAATCCGCATTCACAAATTACGGCGGGCACAGTCGCATTTTTTAAAAGATAAATGCTTTTATCCGCTTTCTTACATTCCCTTTCATTGTCGGGCTGGAGCATAGTTTTTACAGATTGTCTGATACTCTCCGCAAGATCGGCGCTCTGCGGATTGTTAGGTGAATAAAAAACTTGCGTTCCGCTGTATTTGCTCTCGGTAAACTTATTCTGATGAATACTGATTACCACATTTTCGGGATTTGAATTAAATACAGAAAGACGGTTTTTCATATCGGAAACTTTGCGCTGTCGCACATTTTCGCCTTGCGTATATACGGATTTGTCCTCTGTTCTGATTTGCTCTGTTTTATAGCCGAACAGTGTAAGCATATCCGCAAGTTTTACGGATATTTGCAGATTAAGGTCTTTTTCCACCACATTGTTATCATTTACAGCGCCGCCGTCCTCACCGCCGTGACCTGCGTCGATTATTACAGTATGCGTGTTTTCGCTGACATTATTTTCACTCGTCAGTACATTAAGACGAAAATAAGCCGTTGTAATCAGGAAAACAAAAGCGATTATAAGAATAAAACATATTGTAAAATACAAGATTTTCTTAAATTTCATAAAGCCGAACACCCCGTTTTATTTTTATGTGCGGAGTGCATTGCTTATAACAATTATAACATAGGCAATGTAAATTTTAAAGGCAAAACTAAAATTGTAACTATATAGTTTTGTCTGAATACTCTGTTAGTAATCAAAATGTAAGTACGGCGCACACCTATATGCGATGTACAGAAAATTCAGGTGAAGTTAATGGAAAAAACAACTCTTGACAAAATTCCGCTGAATTGCGAGGTTTATATAGACAGTATCGAGTGCGGCAACGGCATAAAAAACAGGATTTTTGATATGGGCATAACAGAGGGTGAGAAAATTGTGCCGATAATGAAAAGTCCGTTTGGCGACCCGACAGCGTATTTGTCAAAAGGAACGGTAATTGCGCTTAGAGAAAGCGATTGCAGTAAAATTACGGTACGCCTAAATCGGGATTACGCATAAATAATTAAAAAGTTGGGAGGTTTTTATTTGCTGACAAGAAACAGCCGTAAAACAGAGGCAAACGGAAAAATGTGCGACAATACAGACTACAATGTGGTACTTGCCGGCAATCCTAATGTCGGAAAAAGCACGATTTTCAATGCTCTTACAGGTATGAAACAGCACACGGGCAATTGGACGGGCAAAACCGTTGAGTATGCAAAAGGGTGCACAAAAATCAAAGACAAAAGTTTTTCCGTCGTCGATTTACCCGGCACATATTCTATGATTTCTTTTTCACCCGAAGAAGAAGTTTCACGGCAGTTTCTTGTCAGAGATGACATTGACTGCACGGTTATTGTAATTGATTCAAGCGTGCTTGAACGGAATCTTTCGTTTACCCTACAGGTTCTTTCGGTAACGAAAAAAGCGGTGCTGTGCCTCAATCTTAGCGACGAATGTTGTAAAAACGGTTTTGTTATTGATGAAGATGAGCTGTCGCTGAATCTCGGCATACCTGTTATAAGCACCAATGCTACAAAGAAAAGCGATATTGAAAAAATCCGAGAGAAAATTTACGATGTCTGCACTGAAAAAACAAAATGCTTTCGTGTTACAAGGCTGTATGACGGAATAGATATTTTTAATAAGGAAAAGCACAAAGAAAACACTGAATTTCTTGCCGCTCGTTCAAAGGAAATATGCAGTCGCTGTATAAAAAAATGCGGTGAAAACATAAGCGAAAAAACCAAAAAGCTCGATAAAATACTTACTTCTAAAATTACGGGAATACCTATTATGATACTTTTGCTCGGTTTGCTTTTCTGGATAACTGCGGTCGGCGCAAATTATCCGAGCCGTCTTTTGAGCGAACTGTTTGAATATATAAAAGTCGGTTTGGTATATGTATTCGATTTTTTTAATGCACCGGATTTTATAAAAGGCTTTTTTATAAACGGAATATACACGACACTCAGTTGGGTGGTTGCGGTAATGTTGCCGCCAATGGCGATATTTTTCCCACTGTTTGCGCTGATAGAGGACTTTGGCTATTTACCGAGGATAGCGTTTAATCTTGACAAATTCTTTTCAAAATGCGGTGCGCACGGCAAGCAAGGTCTGACTATGGCAATGGGAATCGGCTGTAATGCCTGCGGAGTTACGGGCTGTCGCATAATAGAATCACCTAAAGAAAGACTGATTGCGACAGTTACAAATAATTTTATGCCCTGCAACGGAAGATTTCCGATGCTTATTGCGCTGATTACAATATTCTTTTCGGGCAGTGCCTGCGTATTTGCAAGTTCAATAAGCATAGCGTTAATCCTTGTTTTACTGATACTTTTTGCGGTTATGATGACAATGTTTGTGTCTAAAATATTGTCTGTAACGCTGTTAAGCGGCGAGCGTTCGGCTTTTGCGCTTGAACTTCCGCCGTACCGCAAGCCGAGAATTCTAAAAACTATAGTCAGCTCGTTTTTAGACCGTACCTTATTTGTACTTGGCAGAGCGGTTATAGTAGCAATTCCGGCAGGAGCGCTGATATGGCTGCTTGCAAATATCTATATTGCAGACAGCTCACTGCTTTCGTATTGTACGGATTTTTTTGACCCGTTCGGCAGAGCCATAGGTCTTGACGGTGTAATTATAATGGCTTTTCTACTCGGATTTCCTGCAAATGAAACTGTCATACCGATAATAATTATGTCGTACCTTTCCACGGGTACGCTGACTGATTTTGCAAGTTATGAGGAACTTTTTGCATTGCTTACGCAAAACGGCTGGACGCTTACAACGGCAATCTGTACAATAGTAATGTGCATCTTCCACTTCCCTTGCTCCACAACCTGCCTTACAATCAAAAAAGAAACGGGTAGTATGGGCTGGACGATGTTTTCGATAGTTATGCCGACAATGATTGGCGTAGCTCTTTGCTATCTGATTTCTCATATTATGTAAATCAACTTAATTTAAAAAATCCAAACAGAAAGCCTGCCCTTACATTATGCAAGGGCAGGCTTTGAGGTTATCAAATGAAAACAATATTATAATTAGAATTCATAGATTAAGTATAAAGAAAAGGAGACTATAATGAAAAAATTTATTGTTTAATTAATCGGAAATTAATCAGAAATCAATTTCGAGGTCATAGTAGCAAGCCTTAAGGAGTTTTTCCATTTCTTCCTGACTTGGCTGACGAGGGTTAGAGCCTGTGCAAGCGTCTGCGATAGCATTCTTAGCTGTTTCGGGGAGCTTATCCATAAACTCTTTTTCGTCGATAATGCTTACATCAGCCTTAACGCCGCCCGGACCGTAGTTCTTAATAGCCTGCGGAATGTCGAGCTGATCGTTCATTGAGCGAAGCTCTGCGATAAGTGCGTCAACGAGTTCTTCTGTTGTTTCGCCCTTAAGGTCGATGAATTTAGCAATCTGTGCATAACGCTCGGCTGCTGTAGCATCTTTGGAATTATATTTAATTACCTTAGGAAGGTACATAGCATTTGCACAGCCGTGAATAATGTGACCGCCCGAGAATGCAGCACCTGTCTTATGAGCCATTGAGTGAACAATACCGAGAAGAGCGTTTGAGAATGCCATACCTGCAAGGCACTGTGCATTGTGCATAGCATCACGAGCGTCCATATCACCGTCATATGACTTTTTAAGGTCGTTGTGAATCATCTTAATTGCGTGAAGTGCAAGAGCATCTGTATAATCACAGTTAAGAGTAGATACATATGCCTCAATTGCGTGTGTCATAGCATCCATACCTGTATGTGCTGTAAGCTTTTTAGGCATTGTTTCAGCAAGTGACGGGTCAACAATAGCTACATCAGGAGTAATGTTGAAGTCGGCAAGCGGATACTTGATACCCTTGTCGTAGTCGGTAATTACAGAGAAAGCCGTAACCTCTGTAGCTGTACCGGAAGTTGACGGAATAGCACAGAATTTTGCTTTCTGTCTTAATTTAGGGAAGCTGAACGGTGTGATAAGATCCTCAAATGTGATTTCAGGATACTCATAGAATGCCCACATAGCCTTTGCCGCATCAATCGGTGAGCCGCCGCCCATTGCTACAATCCAGTCAGGCTCAAACTCTCTCATAACGGCTGCGCCCTTCATAACTGTGTCAACAGATGGGTCAGGCTCAACACCCTCAAAGAGTTTAACTTCCATTCCTGCTTCTTTTAAATAATCAACAGCCTTGTCAAGGAAACCGTTACGCTTCATTGAGCCGCCGCCTACTACTACAATTGCTTTTTTGCCTTCGAGTGTTTTTAAACTTGAAAGAGCATCTTTTCCGTGATAAAGATCTCTTGGTAATGTGAATCTGTACATTATTATGACCCCCTAATAGGAAATATTAGTCACTTTTTTATTGACTAAGGATATTATAACACCTTTTATTTCCAAAGTAAAGGGCTTTTAAGTAAAATTTATGTGAAAATATAGAAAAGTTTTTATTACATCACAAATATTATTATATATAATCACAGAACAGTCACATTATAACCCGTAAATGTTATCAACATCGTTTGCATACTCTTTTACGAGCTCAAGAAAATGCTTTGCAACGGGATTGGTAGCGGATTTACTCCACGCCATAACATAAGAAATGCTTGTGTCAGCATCGCTTAGCGGCATGCTTGAACAGCTTTTGTCCGATGAAAAATTAAGCAGTGAACTCGGAACAATAGAAATTCCCATACCAGCCGCCACTGCCATATACATACTTTTTACATCGTCAAATGTATTTGTGATTTTGGGTGAAATATGAAAAGTGCGGTATAAATCCATAACCTCCATATACAGTATGGGAGAAACATTTTCAGAAAGAAGTACAAGTTTTTCGTTTGCAAGGTCAGCCATAGAAATATTTTTCTGCTTTGCCGCAGTATTTGTTTTGTCCGCAATTACATAAAGCTGTTCGCTGTGAGTTACTATAGACTCGACAGATGAGCTTTCGGGCAGCATATCCCTCGGCATAAAGCAAAAGTCATAATCGCCGCCGAGTACATTGCCGTTTTCCGAACCGTCAAGTTCTTTTACATCAACCGTAATATCGGGATAACGATTGCGAAATTCTTTTATGCATTTTGTCGGAAACGAAAAAGAGGTTTGGTCGCACGCAACCGTAATTCTTCCCTTTCCTCCGTCATGCATCTGCTTTATTATAGATGTGGCTTTGTTCAAGGTTTCTACAATTTCTATTGCGTACGGCAACAAAGTCTTGCCCTCGTTTGTAAGGAGAACATCACGGTGCGAGCGTATAAAAAGCTGTACCCCAAATTCTTTTTCAAGGTCAATAATATATCGGCTGACGGTGGATTGCGAAACATAATTACGCCTTGCCGCCTCCGAAAAATTCAGAGTGCGTGCCACAGAGATAAAGCACTTTAACTGATTTATGTCCATAAATAAAGTTTCCTTTCGCTAATTGTATCTTGTTATGCAGGAAGTGAATAAATAAGTCAAAATTGATAAATAATTACATTAAAACTTTAGTTGACCAAATCTTTCCTTTCTGTTATAATTTGAGTATAGCATAATAGTATGCAAAAATCAAATAATAATCAAATACTATAAAACTAAATTATGCGGCAAGGAGCAGTTATGAAAAAAATAGTTATTACAGGTATGGGCGCCGTTACACCTATCGGCATAGGTGTAGATAATTACTGGGAAAATATCACAGCAGGCGTGTCCGGTATAGACACAATCAAAAGTTTTGACGCATCTGAACTTGCGGTTCAGATTGCGGGCGAAGTAAAGAATTTTAACCCGTCGGATTATATGCCGAAAGACTTAATCAGAAAAACGGATCCGTTTATGCAGTATGCATATATTGCTGCAGAGGAGGCTTTAAAGCAGAGCAACCTTGAAATTGAACCTGAACGCACAGGTATTGTAATGGGTACAGCTATGAACGGCATTGCTACAATTGCGTTCACTCAAGACGCACTTTCGGGCGCTGCACATAAAAAGGTAGGACCGAGATTTATTCCTAAAATTCTCGGCAACATTGCCGCTGCAAATATCGCAATCGACCACAATATTCAAGGCCCGAGCCTTACCGTAAGCACAGCTTGTTCATCGGGCGGCGACGCAATCAACACAGCTTGTATGTGTATGCAGACAGGCAAAGCCGATGTAATGCTCGCTGTCGGTGCGGAGTCGGTTCTCTGCCCGCTCGTAATTTATTCGCTTGCAAACGCAAAGGCACTTTCACGCAGAAACGACTCCCCCGCTACCGCAAGCAGACCTTTTGATGTTACCCGTGACGGTTTTGTAATCGGAGAGGGCGGCGGTGCGCTTGTTCTCGAAACCGAGGAGCACGCGCTTGCAAGAGGCGCAAAGATTTACGGCGAAGTTCTCGGCTGCGGCAACACAGATGACGCTTACCATGTAACAGCTCCGCATCCGGAAGGAAGAGGCGCTATTGCTTGTATGAAACAGGCTATTGCACAGGCAAATATCGACGCATCACAGATAGGTTATGTAAACGCTCACGGCACAGCTACAAATAAGGGCGATACTGTAGAAACCGCATCAATCAAAAGTGTGTTCGGTGACAAACTTCCGTATGTAAGTTCAACTAAGGGCGCTACAGGCCATATGATGGGCGCAGGTGGCATTACAGAAGTTATTACCTGTGTAAAGGCTATTGAAACAGGAGTAATTCCGCCGACAATCAACTTAAATGAAGTTGACCCCGAGTGCAGCGGAATAGACTTTGTCGCTAACACAGCAAAGAAAGCCGAAATAGATTATGCTATGTCGAACGCATTTGGCTTCGGCGGACAGAATTCAAGCATTATTGTAGGCAGATACAAGGGATAATCCCTAACGATATAAAGGAGAAATTTATGCAGTTTACTTATGATACAGATATGTTTGTAAAAACATTTGAAAGAGAATTTACATGGCTTAACGGCTTTATGAGAAATGTTCGCCGTTTTGGCAATAGAACAGCTGTTATTGACCCTGCCCATAACATAAAGTGGACATATACAGAATTAAACACAGCTGCAAATAAGTTTGCAAATGCCATGAAAGCAGACGGTGTTAAAAAGGGCGATGTTGTATTTATGCAGCTTTTTAACTCTACACAATTTTTGCTTGGATATATATCACCGCAAAAACTCGGAGCTATCGGTAATCCCGTAAACTTTAATCTTTCTCCGGGCGAAACGGCGGAAATCATCGGTCACAACAAACCTACTGTATATGTGTATGACACAGAAATCCTTGATACAGTTGTAAAGGCTCTTGAAATCACTTCTCATACTCCAAAGGTAATTATCGCCGTAAACAACTCCGGTAAAGAAATCGAACTTCCGCAGGGACATATTCTTTTTGAGGACTATATAAAAAATGCCTCCGAAGAAAACCCGCCTGTAGATTTTGAGCCGCATATATATGATGAGGTTGTTCGTTTGCAGACTTCGGGCACAACAGGCACACCAAAGGGTGTTCCGCTCAACAATGTAAACGAAGTGCTTTCGGCACACGATGTAATTATGCATTTCCCGCTCAACCCTACCGACATTACAATGAATATGACGCCGTGGTTCCACCGTGGCGGTTTACATTCGGGCGGCCCTACCCCTACTTTGTATGTAGGTGGATGTATTGTAATTCTGCGTAATTTTAACCCTAAGACCTGCCTTGAATATGTAGAGAGCAATAAGATTACTTTTATAACAGGTGTACCGTCAATTCTCACTCTGCTTGCAAGCCGACAGGAAAAGCACCCTAAGAATATTTCTTCTTTAAAGGGTATAATAACTATGGGCAGTCCGCTTGAAAAAGAGGCTTGTATTCGTTTTCAGAATGTGCTTACACCTAATATTTTTAACGGCTACGGCACAACAGAAACATTTTGGAATACATTTTTACGCCCGTATGATTTACCTGAAATGGCAGGTTCTGCAGGTCGTTCATGTACCGATGATGAGGTAAGAATCGTAAATGTTTACGATGAGGGAAAAGCAAATCCCGATGATACTGTTCCTTGTGACGGCAAGACAGAGGGCGAAATAATTATTAAGTGCCCCGGTAAGACAACCTATTGCTATGTAGGCAACGAAAAAGCCTCAAAGGATAAATTTGCCGACGGCTGGATGTACACAGGCGATGTAGGCACTTGGGACGAAAATCAATTTATCACAATTTCGGGCAGAAAAGATGATATGATTATCAGCAAGGGCGAAAATATCTACCCTGCAAGAATCGAAGAGGCTATCAATAAGCACCCTAAAGTTTCGGAATGTATAGTAACGGGTGTGCCTGACAGTGTTCGTGGCGAAAGCGTTGCAGCCTATGTTATTCCCGAGGACGAAAGCCTTACTGCCAAGGAGCTTTTTGAATTTTGCGCAAATTCCCCTGACATTTCAAAGTATCAGGCTCCGAGATATTACCGCTTTGTGACAGAATTGCCACACACGGCGACAGGTAAAAAGCAGCACTTCAAAATAAGACAGCAGGCTAAAGAAGATTTGAAAAACGGTTTGCTTATTAAAAAATAAAGGGTGATTTTGTGCAGATAAAACCATATTCAAGAAGAATCAATTACTATGAAACCGATATGATGAGCATAGTCCATCATTCAAATTATATCAGGTTTTTTGAGGAAGCACGATGTGACTTTATGGAGCAAATCGGCTGCGATGTAAGAGCACTTGAGGATAAAGGTGTTTCTATTGCTGTTGTTGACGCATACGCAAAGTACATTGTGCCGTTGAAATTTGACGATAAGGTTTACATCACAACAAAACTTACTAAGATGTCGGCTGCAAAGATGGAATTTGAATACGAAATCAGATTTGCCGATTCCGATATTCTCGCAACAACAGGCAGAACCACACATTGCTGTGTAAACCGCTCAAACAAACCTATGCCTATTAAAAAAGCTGACGCAAACTTGTACGAAACATTGCAAAATTTAATATAAGTTCTTTATTAAAGTTTTGTTGAATTGTTGCTTAGCGCAATGCTTTGTCAAGTAATTATAAAATTTTGCCAAAACACAATTCATTAAAGTACCGACATAAAAAAGAACCGATAAAATAAGCAACCCTCTGTAAGCAAAAAACTTACAGAGGGTTTGTTGTTCAGTATGGATTTTAAGTTGGATTTGACTTTATAATTTACTTTTGTCAACAAAGTGGCTGATTAAATCTTTACGGGTTACAATGCCTATGAATACTCCCGAATCATCTGTGACAGGGATAAAGTTCTGATTCAAGGCTCTCTCGTAAAGCTCTTTCATATCAACGCTTATTTTTACAGAGGGGTTGAAGTCGGTGCGGATAAGGTCACGCACAAAATACTTTTCCTGCGATTTCATACCCTGCGTTTGCTTTTCAACTATGTACCACAAAAAGTCGCCCTCGCTGACTGTACCAACATATTTGCCGTACTCGTCAATTACAGGCACAGCGGTGTAGCTGTGCACTTTCATTTTTTCAAGAGCCTGTCTTATGGTGCTGTCTTCATAAATATAAGCCACTGTTTCCTTTGGCTTTAATAACATAACAATGTTCATTTTATTATCTCCAATTAAATTTCAGACTTAGATGTCATATATATTTTTCCGATTGCAAAGACTATTGCAAACAATAAAAGCGGTGGGTCTTGCTCAAGCAAACCTGTAAGAATAAAAATCACGCTTGGAAAAATTGCCGTCAGCATATGCAATGTATGGTTTCTGCTGCGGTAAAACATTATGCAGCTTAAAATATGCAGCAACAGCAAAAATACCATTGACACAATCCAAAAGATTTTCATTGTATCTGACAAAAAGCCGTCACCCTGTATTCCGAATCCGCACACCATAAGAAAAATTACGGCAAAGCCGCCAATCTGCTCAAATCCCTTTAATCCTCTGTTTACAGAATCTGTCGGAGGTTTATATTTTTTATCAATATTTCTGAAAATCATCCACACAATAAATAAAATTACAATTACGGGTAATCCGTATAAATTAAAAAATTGCATTAAATCATCCTAAATATATTATATGTTTTTATTAATTCTATCACAGTTTTTGATAATTCTCAAGTGCTTTATTCTACAAATTAGCGCAAAATATATATTTTTTACAACAAAAGTGCATAAGTGACAGAATTGTAAATTGATTTTTCAGAAAAAAGATTGTATTATATTAAAGTACACATTTTTGTGAATAGAAAATTTTGGAGGAGATTTCTTGAGCACCGAGAAAAAGCGAAAACGCTTTAGAATAAGCGGAAAGCTTATTTTTAATATAATAGTTCTTGGCATTACCTTTTATCTTATAGTCTTTTTCTGCGTTTCCGAAAACGGAATGATTGACTTGCTTTCTTCACCCGACGGTTTTATATGGGGATGGATAATTGCAGGCATAGTCGCATTTGATATGAATATAGTTATAGACAGTATTGTAACGCAGATACTTATTAGAATACAATATCCCGATTTCAGATTTATTGACGCTCTCAAAGTTGCGCTGGTCGGTGTTTTTTTCGGTGCTGTCACTCCGTCCAACACAGGCGGACAACCTATGCAGTTGTATCTTCTTTCAAAAATGAAAGTCGGAGTCGGTTTCGGCTCGGCGTGTATGACGCAAAAATTTGTTTATTATCAGATTGTTACGGGAGTATTCAGCGTACTTGCCATTATAATAAAGTTTGATTATTTTAAAGCGGCTTTTACCAATATATGGTCTACCCTGTTTATCGTACTCGGCTTTTTGACCCAAACAGTTGTTACCGTTTTGTTTTTGGTTGTATCGTTCAGTCCGAAAATTACAGGTAAAATTATTAAGTTTATAGATAAAATTTTACATAAATTCAAATTTATCAAAAATCCGGATAAAAAAGTGAAATCGCTTAAAGAGCAGGTTGAGCTTTTCCATACAGGCAACAAACTGCTTTATGAAAATAAAAAGCGTATGATGTTGCTTTATGCTCTCGTTGCACTGCAAGTAATTGCTATCCTCTCTGTTCCGTATTTTGTATATCTTTCTTTTGATATGCACAGCATTGCCGTTGAGCGCGGTCAGGTTCCGCTTAATTTTCTTGATACAATTTGTATTCAGTCGTTTGTACTCTTTACTTCAAACCTTGTGCCTCTGCCGGGTGCATCCGGTGGTGCAGAACTTGCGTTTACAATGTACTTTGGCCCGTTCTTTGTTGTGGGACTTGCAAACAAAATTAAGCCTGCAATCCTGTTGTGGAGATTTATTACATATTACGGCGCAATATTAATTTCCGCTCCGTTCTCTTACCTTACAAAGGGCAAAAGAATTGATGACGCCATTAAGGAAAATGAACTTTCCGACGAAAACGAACTTGAAAAAATAAAAACAGAATAAGCATAATTTTACTGTTCGGCACATTAAAAAGCAATGATAATGTGCCGAACTTTCTTTTATGTAAATCAAATAAATAATTGCGGCAGAAATATGCAATATTTTTTGAAGAATATTGCAAAAAAACTTGTTTTTGGTTCAATTCTGATTTATAATTATAAAGTAATAAGAGTGAAAGAGGAGATTTATATGGTTACACTTGATAAAATCTATCACGCATCTTATGTACTTAAAGATGTAGTTATCCCTACCCCGCTTGTTAAGGCAACCGCTATCAGCGATGATTGCGAAGTTTACCTTAAGCCTGAAAATTTGCAGATTACAGGTTCGTTTAAGGTAAGAGGCTCGGGATATAAGATTTCTCAGCTCACAGAAGAAGAAAAGAAGCGTGGTGTTATTGCTTGCTCGGCAGGTAATCACGCTCAAGGTGTTGCGCTTGCCGCAACAAAATACGGTATTAAATCACTTATCTGCTTGCCTGACGGCGCTCCGATCTCTAAGGTCGAGGCTACAAAGGGCTACGGCGCAGAGGTTTGTATGGTACCGGGTGTGTATGACGATGCCTACAATAAGGCTTGTGAGCTTCGTGACGAACATAACTATACTTTTATTCATCCGTTTGACGATGAAAATGTAATTGCCGGTCAGGGTACAATCGGTATTGAAATTCTTGAAGAATTGCCTGACGCAGACGCTGTAGTTTGTGCTATCGGCGGCGGTGGACTTATCTCGGGTGTTGCTTGCGCAATCAAGAGCCTTAACCCTAACATCAAGGTTTACGGTGTTCAGGCAGAGGGTGCTCCGTCAATGTACGAGTCAATCAAACAAGGTAAGCCTGTTCATCTTGACAAGGTATCAACTGTTGCTGACGGTATTCAGGTTAAAGAACCGGGTGAGCACACATTTAAGTATGTTCAGAAGTATGTCGATGACATTGTAACCGTAACCGATGATGAAATTTCATCTGCTATTTTAAAACTTATTGAATCACAGAAGATGATTGCCGAGGGCGCAGGCGCTGCACCTCTCGCAGCTGTAATGTTCAACAAACTTCCTGTAAAGGGCAAAAAAGTTGTTTGCGTAATTTCGGGCGGCAACATTGATGTTACTATCCTTTCAAGAGTAATTAAGCGTGGTCTTTTAAGATCAGGCAGATCACAGACACTTTGCATTGAACTTCAGGATAAACCGGGTCAGCTCAAGCAGGTAGCCGATATTATCGCTGACAAGGGCGGAAATGTTATTTCTATCCACCACGAGCGTGCAAGCGAGGGTACTGATATTAACGGCTGTTACCTAAGAATTGTACTTGAAACAAGAAACTTTGACCATGTAAAAGAAATTACAGACGCACTTATTAACGCAGGCTTTAAGCTTGTATAATATATGGAGGAATTTATTATGGAAAAAATCTATACAAAAAATGCTCCCGATGCTATCGGCCCATATTCACAGGCAGTTGTAGTAAACGGTCTTGTATTTACATCAGGTCAGATTGCTATTAATCCTGCAAGCGGAAATGTTGAGGCTACAACAATTGAGGCACAGACAGAACAGGTTTGCACAAACCTTAAGAATGTTCTCGAGGCTTCCGGCAGCTCACTTGAAAAGGCTGTAAAGACAGTTTGTTTCTTAAAGGATATGAACGATTTTGCCGCATTCAACGCCGTATATGGCAAGTATTTCACAGAAAAGCCTGCCCGTTCATGCGTAGCTGTAAAACAGCTCCCTAAGGATGTACTCGTTGAAGTTGAAGTAATCGCCGAAGTTTAATTCTGTATAAAATCTGTTGATTTTTTCAAAACAAAAACCTGCACTTTAATTATAGAGTGCAGGTTTTTTGCTTAGTAAACTGCTTTAGATAAATGATCATAAGCCGCAGACAGTATTCTTTTTGAGCTTTCATATTCAAAAGTATTGTAAGCCTCATCAAACGCTAAAAGTTTAACGGCTGATAATTCAGACTTTTGAAATTTTACATTCTGATTTTTATATTCAGCAAGAAAATAAACTATTTGCTTTACTGTATCGACTTTGCTCGGAATTATATGCTCGTCGACTACCCTAAAGCCATCAATAAGATTTGCTTTTACACCGACTTCTTCAAATATTTCTCGTAAGGCGGTTTGTTCTTCTGTTTCATCTGCTTCCATATGCCCTTTTGGAAATCCATGAAAGCCTTGAAGCTGCTGCACAATTAAAAATTTATATTCGTTGTTTTCTTTTGTAAATACAACAGCTCCACAAGATTTTTCGCATTTCATAGGCTGATTAATTTATTCAATCACAAGTTCAACAGGGCAATGGTCGCTGCCGAAAACTTCGGTGTGAATATCGGCGCTGACAAGTCTTGAATCAAGGGCTTTTGATGTGAGAAAATAGTCAATACGCCAGCCGGCATTCTTTTCTCTTGCTTTAAAGCGGTATGACCACCACGAGTATATTCCCTCTCTGTCAGGATAAAAATAACGGAAAGTGTCGGTAAATCCGCTGTCCAAAAGCGCAGTCATTTTACCTCTCTCCTCATCGGTAAAGCCTGCATTTTTGCGGTTTGTCTTTGGATTTTTAAGGTCAATTTCATTATGCGCAACATTGAGGTCGCCGCATACGATTACGGGTTTTGTTTTTTCAAGATTTTTCAAATATTCTCTGAAAGCGTCCTCCCAAACCATTCTGTAATCAAGCCTTAAAAGCTCGTTTTTGGAATTTGGCGTATAGCATGTAACAAAGTAATAGTCCTCAAACTCCGCAGTAATCACTCTGCCCTCTTTGTCATGCTCCTCAATTCCGAGCCCGTAGGTAACGCTTATCGGTTCTTCTTTGGTAAAAAGCGCAGTGCCCGAATAACCCTTTTTCTCGGCATAGTTCCAATACATATGATAGCCGTCAAGCGGTAAATCAATTTGTCCTGCCTGCAGCTTAGTTTCCTGCAAGCAAAATACATCTGCATTTACTTCATTAAAAAAGTCAAGAAAGCCCTTTGTTACGCAGGCTCTCAGTCCGTTTACATTCCAAGATATAAATTTCTTCATATTAATTCTCCTCGTTCAAAAGCTCTGCCCACTCAGCCTCCTTAAAGCCTGTAAGCACCCTGTTGCCCTTAATAAGAATAGGTCTTTTTACTAACATTCCGTTTGTGGCAAGCAGACTGTATTTTTCTTCAAGCGACATTTCGGGCAGCTTGTCCTTTAAATTCATTGACTTATAAAGCATACCGCTTGTGTTAAAAAACTTTTTTATGTCAAGTCCGCTCATCTCGTGCCATTGCTTTAATTCCTCGGCTGTCGGATTATTTTCAACAATGTGTCTGTCCTCGTAATCGGCACCTTTGCTGTCTAAGAAATTCTTAGCCTTTTTGCAGGTCGAACATTTCGGGTACTCTAAAAATAGCATAAAATCACTCCTGATATAATTATACAAATATAGTATAAAATATTTTTCGATAATAATCAACATTTTCGGCTGTTTGCTTGAAAATTATTTTGAATTTTTATATAATATTGTTATGAATAAATTTGAAATTTTAAAACATTACTTTGGTCACGATACTTTTCGTGACGGTCAGGAAAATATAATAGATAATATTTCAAACGGTAATGACGCACTCTGTATTATGCCGACAGGCGGCGGAAAGTCTATTTGCTATCAGATACCTGCGCTTATGTCAGACGGAATTGCAATTGTGATTTCTCCGCTTATTTCACTTATGAAAGATCAGGTTACTTCGCTAAATCAAAACGGAATCAGAGCGGCATACATAAACAGCACCCTCACTTCTGCCCAACAATCGAGGGCAATTTATAACGCTATGCGTGGCGAGTACAAGCTGATTTATGTTGCGCCCGAAAGGCTTGAAGCGCCCGCTTTTATTAATCTTTGCAACAGTATAAAAGTTTCTCTGATTGCGGTTGATGAGGCGCACTGTGTGTCACAATGGGGACACGATTTCAGACCGAGCTACCTAAAAATTGCAGATTTTATTTCAAGACTTGACAACAGGCCCGTTATATCTGCATTTACAGCAACTGCAACAGACGCTGTAAAAAGGGATATTCTAAATCTACTCGGACTTAAAAATCCTTATCAAATAACAACAGGCTTTGACCGCAAAAATCTCTTTTTTGCAGTAAAGCGTCCGCAAAGAAAGCAAAAGGAATTACTCGCCATTGTCAGCGAACACAAAAATCAGAGCGGAATAATTTACTGTGCTACCCGTAAAAATGTAGAAAAAGTCAGCGATTTTCTCAATGAAAACGGCTATGATTCGCTTATTTATCACGCAGGATTGAGCAATGGAATACGAAGCAAAAATCAGGACGATTTCATTAATGACAGATGCAATTTGATTGTTGCAACAAATGCTTTCGGAATGGGCATTGATAAACCCGATGTACGCTTTGTGGTGCATTACAATATGCCGAAAAATCTTGAAAACTACTATCAGGAGGCAGGCAGAGCGGGCAGAGATGGCGAAAATTCGGACTGTATTTTGCTATACAGTCCTGCCGATGTCCACACTCAGCGGTTCTTTATTGAGAATAATGACGAAAATGATGAGTTGACCGATGAACAGCGTGAAAAAATCAAGAAAAATGATTACTATAAACTTAATAAAATGGTAGGTTACTGTACATCTACCACCTGCCTTAGAAATTATATTCTAAACTACTTCGGTGAGTATCACACAAACGAGTGCAAAAACTGCTCGGCTTGCCTTAAAGAATACAAGCTTACTGATGTAACGGTAGATTCGCAGAAGATTCTTTCTTGCATTATACGAACAGGGCAGCGGTTCGGCACTTCTACAATATCCGCCGTGCTTGCAGGCTCAAAAAGCGAGAATATTTACAAATACAGGTTAAATAATCAGTCTACATATGGCATAATGAGTGACAAGCGCAGAACGGTTATAAACGAGCTTATAACAAGGCTTATTGACGAAGAGTATATAACTCAAACCGAGGATAAATACCCTGTTTTAAAGGTAACGCAAAAATCATATCCGATTTTGAAAGGGCAAAAAAGCCTTACAATGCGCCTCGCCGTTAAAGAGGAGCTGCACAGAGAAATTCAGCATACAGAGGTTGATAAGGTGTTGTTTGACAAACTTAAGGAGCGCAGAAAATATCTTGCGGATAAAGCCAGCGTTCCTCCTTATGCTATATTCAGCGAAGCATCTTTGCGTGATATGTGCGCAAAACTTCCGACAAACGAAAATGATTTCTTAAGAATATCCGGTGTCGTTATTAAAAAGCATGAAAAATACGCAAAAGAATTTATCCCTATTATTAAGGAATATAAGGAAGAAAAGTTTTAAAATACGGCATACCGTTTCTATAATTTAACATTGAAATGGTATGCCGTTTCTGATTACAAATCCTGCAAATCTGCGCTTGGAATATCGTTTTCAAGATTATCTCTTGCTAAGTCGTTGTCTATATAAGAATAAAAATTTGAAATAGGTCTTTCGCTGTGCGGTTTACTGTGATATACCTTTTGTGACGGCGGCTGTGTGCCTGCAATAATCGGATTGGCTTTTTCGTTGCTAAGTTTAGCCCCGCCCTGCAATTCGGGTACAATCTCTGCTCTGTTTTTATTTTTATCGTAAATGTTATCTGCTCTGTGCATTCCTTTTTTAGCCATAAAAATCACCTCAAAAGTATTTTGCACAGTAAAAACAGAATTATTAGCATATGAAATAAAGAACCTTACAATAAAAGCGAAATAAACATATAAAAAATCCTGCCTGAAAAATCAGACAGGATTTTGAATTTATTAAAGGATTTAATTAGCAAACACCCTGAGCAATCATTGAATCTGCAACCTTCTCAAAGCCTGCGATGTTAGCACCTACTACATAGTTGCCCTCATAGCCGTACTTCTTAGCAGCATTGTCAATGTTGTGGAAAATATTAACCATAATGTTCTTGAGCTTAGCGTCAACTTCCTCAAATGTCCATGAAAGACGCTGTGAGTTCTGTGACATCTCAAGAGCAGAAGTAGCAACGCCGCCTGCGTTAGCAGCCTTACCCGGAGCGAAGAGTAAACCTGCCTCCTGGATGAGCTTTGTAGCCTCAAGAGTTGTAGGCATATTAGCGCCCTCTGCTACTGCATAGCAACCGTTAGCGATAAGTCTCTTAGCATCGTCAGCGTTAAGCTCGTTCTGTGTAGCACATGGAAGAGCAACATCACACTTAACTGACCAATCGAATTTACCCTCGTGGTACTCTGCATTTGGACGGTAGTTCTTGTACTCTGAAAGTCTGCCTCTCTTAACTTCCTTGATTTCCTTAACAGCGTCAAGGTCGATACCCTCTGCATCGTAAACCCAACCTGTTGAATCAGAAAGTGTAACTACCTTAGCACCAAGCTCTGTAGCCTTCTGTGTAGCGTAAATAGCAACATTACCTGCACCTGAAATACAAACTGTAGCACCGTTGATGTCTTTACCGTTGCACTTGAGCATTTCCTCTGTGAGGTAAAGAAGACCGTAACCTGTAGCCTCTGTTCTTGCTAAAGAACCGCCCCAGTTGAGGCCCTTACCTGTAAGAACGCCCTCATATAAATTTCTGATTCTCTTATACTGACCGAACATATAACCGATCTCACGAGCGCCTGTACCGATGTCGCCTGCAGGAACGTCTGTGTCAGCACCGATGTGCTTGCAAAGCTCTGTCATAAAGCTCTGGCAGAAAGCCATAACTTCGTTGTCGCTCTTGCCCTTAGGGTCAAAGTCAGAGCCGCCCTTACCGCCGCCGATAGGAAGACCTGTTAATGAGTTCTTGAAAATCTGTTCAAAACCGAGGAACTTAATTACACCAAGGTTTACAGACGGATGTAATCTTAAACCGCCCTTGTAAGGTCCGATAGCGCTGTTGAACTGTACACGGAAACCACGGTTTACCTGTACCTTGCCGTTATCGTCAACCCAAGGAACTCTAAACATAATAACACGCTCAGGCTCTGTGATTCTTTCGAGAATTGCGTTCTCCTGATACTTAGGATTAGCCTCAAATACAGGCTCAAGTGATGTTAAAACTTCTGTAGCTGCCTGAATAAACTCAGGTTCATTTGGATTTTTTGCTTTAAGCTTTTCGAGCTGTTCACTTACATACGACATTGTATGTTCCTCCTTATTAATTCAAAACAATTTATCATTACCACAATTAAATATTGTTTGTGGCTTTCGACATACTTATAATACTACTTTTTAAACTGTTTTGCAAGTTTTTTAAATAAAGTTTATAAACTTGTTAATATTTAGCTATTATTTTGTCGAAAATAAAAATATTTTACCTAAGTTATGAAAGTTGCTTGTGCTCGAGTTGCTTTAAAATAAGTTTTTAACACCAACTTACCGTTTTGTATAGTTCGTCAGTTGAATTTTTAACATTTGCTTTAGTTGCAAACGCACATAAACAATGATATAATACAAATAGTAATATTTTGAAATGCGGTGATTTTATGGACTACACTAAAAGATTAAGGGAATTAAGAATCGCAAACGGATATACTCAAGCGGAGATTGCTTTTCTGCTGCATACAAGGCAGGAACAGTACAGCAAATATGAAAGCGGAAAGCGTGAGTTGCCTATAAAGCATTTGATTTCACTTTGTATGATTTACAGAGTGTCAAGTGATTACATTCTCGGTCTTGATAAATTCAATAAATAACGGTTATGTAAATTTTATAGATTAAGAATTAACTCATTGTTCGGATTTTAAAATGATAATTTTATTTTAAAATTTCAAGGAATAACCTATCCCCTTTTAAGGCAAAAAATTACCGCCGACTATTGTCGACGGTTCGTTGCACAATAAAACAGGTCACTTCCGATTTCTCAAAAGTGACCTTTAATTTTTTATTAAATATCGTTTCTTACGATATCTTCGTAGCTTTCTCTCTTAACAACAACTCTTGACTTGCCGTTGTTTACCATAACAATAGCAGGACGAGGGATTCTGTTGTAGTTAGATGCCATTGAGTAGTTATATGCACCTGTTGAAAGAACAGCAAGTGTATCGCCTACTGTAACAGGAGCTACCTGTGTGTGTTCCTGTACAAGGTCGCCGCTTTCACAGCACTTACCTGCAACGGTAACTGTCTGTGTAGCCTCTTTGTCTGCGTGGCTTGCGTTTACTACTGTGTAATCAGACTGATAAAGCGCATATCTGATGTTGTCGGTCATACCGCCGTCAACAGATACATAGGTTCTGATGTCAGGGATTTCTTTGATACCGCCGACGGTGTAAAGCGTAATACCTGCCTCACCGACGATTGAACGGCCCGGCTCAATAAAGATGTAAGGTACAGGCACATTGTGTTCCGCAGCCTTTGCTTTTACGGCAACAGATACTTTTTCCATATAATTCTCATAAGGAACAGGCTCGTCGCTGTTTACATACATAATGCCAAAGCCTCCGCCAAGGTTTAAGTTGCTGATTGTAACACCAAGCTCGTCTTTGATTTTACCGATGAAGTCCATCATAATTTCTGCAGCTGTAACAAATGGGTCAATATCAAAAATCTGTGAACCGATGTGGCAGTGGAGTTCTGCAAGGTTTACATTTTCATACTTGAGAGCCTTTTTAACAGCCTCAAAAGCCTCACCTGTTTCAAGTGCAAAGCCGAACTTTGAGTCAATCTGACCTGTTCTGATAAAGTTATGTGTGTGAGCGTCAACACCCGGCTTGATTCTGAATGAAATCTTTGCCTTTTTACCGAGTTTGCCTGCAATTTCATTTAAAAGCTCAAGCTCGTAAAGGTTGTCGACTACAAATGTGCCGACACCTGCGTTAAGTGCAAATTCAATTTCAGCGGCTGTTTTATTGTTGCCGTGAAAATGGGTTTTCTCCATAGGAAAACCTGCCTGCTGTGCTGTATAAATCTCGCCGCCCGATACTACATCAAGTCCGAGATGCTCTTCGTTTGCAATTCTGCAAAGCTCCTTACAGCTAAGCGCCTTGCTGGCATAAAGCGGCATACCGTTGCCGTTGTAGAACTTTTTGAAAGACTCAACATATGAACGGCAGGTTGTTCTGATTGTGTTTTCGTCAAGTACATAAAGCGGAGTGCCGTACTCCTTTGCAAGCTCAACTGTGTCGCAACCGCCGATTGTAAGATGTCCTTTTTCGTTAATGTTTAAGCAATCATTTACAAACATTCTCTCATACCTCCTGATATTTACTTGCGCAGCCTTTTATTCGGTCTGCAAAATATGTGACTCTATAAGAGCCTTTATTTCCTCTTTGCCATATCCGTCCTGTGCCGAAAACTCTATCATAGGTAAATCTTCGATTGTGCTGAAAATATCCTGATAGTATTCAAGCTGTAGTTTCTGGTTTGTTTTGTTCAGCTTGTCACGCTTTGTAAGCACTACGGCAAACGGGTAATTACTTCTGTAAAGAAAGTCCACCATCTCAAGGTCGTCATCTGTAGGAGGATGGCGCATATCGAGAATTTGGATAATCAATTTTATATTTCTTTCCTGTGCAAAATATCCCTCTACAAGTTCAGCCCAGCGTTTCTTTTCGTTTTTAGAAACCTTAGCATAGCCATATCCGGGCAGGTCAACCATACGAAATTCTTTTAATTTATAGAAGTTTATGGTCGCTGTTTTACCGGGTTGGGCGCTGACTCTTGCGAGTGCTTTTCTCTGCACAAGTTTATTTATAAGAGATGACTTTCCGACATTTGAATGTCCTGAAAAAACAATTTCGGGCATATCAGATTTTGGCAGCTGTTCTTTTGTGCCGGCGGCAAATTCAAATTGTACTTCGTTAAAATTCATTTACCTCACCCCTATTGTCTGATGTTTTCCGATTTGGTAGTTACCGTATTATCGGCAACTGCGTTCCATTGCTTTTCTGAAATTACAGGTACATCGACTATTGCAATCGGGACTACCTGCGAGAAACTTGTAACAGGAATAAAACTTACTTTTTCCTTTACAACAGGGTCTATTTCCTCAAGGTCTGCTTCATTTTCCTTTGGAATGATAACGGTTTTAATGCCCGATTTATATGCAGCCATACTCTTTTCTTTTAAGCCGCCTATCGGCATTACATTGCCTCGTAGGGTAATTTCACCTGTCATTGCAACATCACGCTTTACGGGCTTTCCTGTTAAAGCTGAATAAATGGCGGTTGCCATTGTAATACCCGCAGAAGGACCGTCCTTTGGTACAGCGCCCTCGGGAGCGTGAATGTGAATATCTTTATTTTTGTAGAACTGCGGATTAATTCCAAGTGAATTTGCGTGACTTCTTATGCAAGTAACGGCAGCCTTTGCCGACTCCTGCATAACATCGCCGAGAGAACCCGTAAGCTCAAGTTTGCCCGTGCCCTCCATAACCGCAACTTCAATCGGTAAAAGTTCACCGCCGACGCTTGTCCAAGCAAGTCCGTTTACAGTGCCGATTTCGTCCTTTGACGGCAATTTATCGGTTGTAAATTTCTTGTGTCCGAGCATTTCAAGAATTTCTTTGTCTGTAATTTTAAAAGTTTCCTGTTCGTCTTCAAGTTTTTTAACTGCGCATTTACGGAGCACATTTCCGATTAATCTTTCAAGAGTACGAACACCCGCCTCTCTTGTATAAAAATCAATTAGGAAATACAGCGCCGATTGAGTAAATTTAACCTCTTTAGCGGTAAATCCGCACTTTTCAAGCTGCTTTGGAACAAGGTGCTTTTTAGCAATGTTAAATTTTTCTTCTCTTGTATAGCTGTCAAGCTCAATGATTTCCATTCTGTCACGCAGCGGTGCGGGAATTTGTGATACATCATTGGCTGTTGTAATGAACATTACATTAGACAAATCAAAAGGAATATCAATATAATGGTCAACAAACTTGTTGTTCTGTTCCGAATCGAGGACTTCAAGCAAAGCGGATGTAGGGTCACCTTTGTAATCGCTGGCAAGTTTGTCGATTTCGTCAAGAATAAGAACAGGGTTGTTTGAACCTGCATTCTGAATGGCAGTCATAATTCTGCCCGGAATAGAGCCGATGTAAGTTCTTCTGTGACCTCTGATTTCTGCCTCGTCACGCACGCCGCCGAGGGCAATTCTTTGGCTCTTTCTGCCGACAGCCTTTGCAATTGACTGTGCAATCGAGGTTTTGCCGACACCCGGAGGGCCTGCAAAACAGATAATCTGACCGTCCTGCGAACCTCTCAATTTTGTAACGGCAAGCTGCTCAATGATTCTTTCCTTGATTTTAGCAAGTCCGAAGTGAGATTTATCAAGTTCTTTTCTTAACTTGGTAACGGAAATTTTATCTTTGGTAGCTGTGTTCCACGGAAGGTCAAGCACTGTGTCAAGATAAGTTCTGATAACAGATGCCTCCTGACTTCCGTACGGCATACGCATCAGCTTTTTGCACTCCTTGATAAGCGCATTTTCTGATTCCTCGGCAAGACCTAAAGCATATATTCTTTCAGCATATGCCTCTGCCTCTGCGGACGGATTATCGTCCTCGCCGAGTTCTTCTTCAATAATCTTTTTCTGCTCTCTTAGAAAATAATCACGCTGATTTTCTTCAATTCTTTCTCTTGCTTTTTGAACAATATCTTTTTCGATTGAAAGAATATAAGTTTCATTTATAAGAATGTCAAGCAACATATCCAGTCGCTCGGTTTGGTCAAGTTCTTCAAGAATGGTCTGCTTTGCCTGATAATCAAGCACAATGTTGTCTGCTATGTAGTCTGCAAGCTCGCCGCAAGACTTACAAGAGGCAACTTTAAATATAATATCATTCGGAACTCGAGGAGCTACCTTGACATAGTTTTCAAATTCCAATCTGACAGCACGCATCAAACCGAGTTGTTCGGAGGTGTGCTTAAACTTTTTATCCGGATACGGCTCAACTTCGGCCATAAGACAATTTTTATCGAATACAGGAGTTACAATTCCGGCTCTGAATTTGCCCTCAATAACAACTCTTGTTGAGTTGTCGGGCTGTTTGATTACCTGAACTATTTTTGCAACTACGCCTGTTGAGTAGCATTTTGTAATATCAGGGTCGTTTTCGGCAGCGTCTTTCTGTGTAACAAGAAAAATAAGCTGATCGTTTTTCATAGCGGCATTTATAGCACTGATGCTCTTCTTTCTTCCCACATCAAAATGAATGAGCGCTTTCGGAAAAACAACAAGTCCTCTGAGCGGCAGAACGGGCAAAAGTATTAAATTATCGTTTCTATCGTCCATTTTCTATCCTCCCATCACAATTTATTTCACAAATTAAAAACATAATCTAAATCCGATCGGTTCTTTGTAAGAGTTGGTAAATTATGGCTTACATCACAAGTTAAGCCAAATAATTTAAAATTTAGGTCAAGCCTTTTTAAAGGCTTGCGGGTTTGGGCAGCACCCATAATATTTTCCTATATTACAATTTATCAAGTGCAAACAGCCACGCTGTTTGTATGCTAAAACTAAGTTTGTTAAAACAGGCGACAGGCATTAAAAAAGACCTATATTTTATTAATGAGATAACGAATTTCTTTTCTTATTGCTATCGCTTTTAAAGGCTAAAGCTGTTGTGTTCAAGCCGCCAAACAGCAAGCTGTTTGGCTATCGTTAGATTGTATAAACGGAAAGTATTTGTGGGCTTTGCCCACACCCACGACCTTTGAAAAGGTCGACCAAACTTTTATAATTGCTTTTCCAATTTATTCCGCTAAACCGTATTTTACCCAACTTTTGATAAAGAACCTTTTAATCAAAAAAAGCTGTATTGTTTTTTCGGCAATACAGCTTTAATTATTTACAATACTTTAAGAAACTGTGCTTCGTTTTTGACGCTTCTTTGCATCTTGTTTTAAGTTGATTGAAACAGCCGCCTTGTCTTCATTTCTGAGAAGTTCGGGTTCGCTGCCCTCGGTTACAACCTTTTCTGTGATTGTTACCCTTTCAATAGTCGGATCGGACGGAATTTCAAACATAAGGTTTGTGAGTATTCCCTCCATAATTCCTCTTAGTCCTCTTGCACCTGTTCTCTGTTCCTGCGCTTTTTTGGCAACTGCTTTTAAAGCGTCATCTTCAAATACAAGTTCAACATTGTCAAGCTCAAAGAGTTTTTTATACTGCTGAACAATTGAATTTTTAGGAACTGTAAGGATTTGCACAAGAGCGTCGGTATCAAGACCGCTTAGAGCCGTAATAACGGGAAGTCTGCCGATAAGCTCCGGAATTATGCCGTACTTAACAAGATCGTGTGCAGTAACATCTTTCATCCAATAGGTTTCGTCAAGCTCTTTTTTATCCTGAATAAATGACTCGAAGCCGATTACGGAAGAGCCTTTGCGCTTTGTAACAATCTTTTCAAGACCGTCAAAAGCACCGCCGCAGATAAACAGAATATTCTTTGTGTTTATCTGTAAAAATTCCTGCTGCGGATGTTTTCTGCCGCCCTGCGGAGGCACATTGGAAACAGTACCCTCAATAATTTTGAGCAATGCCTGCTGAACACCCTCACCGCTTACATCACGGGTGATAGACGGATTTTCCGATTTACGGGCAATTTTGTCTATTTCATCAATGTAAATAATGCCTCGCTCTGCTTTTTCAATGTCGAAATCAGCAGCCTGAATAAGCTTTAATAAGATGTTCTCTACATCTTCGCCGACATAGCCAGCCTCCGTAAGTGTGGTGGCATCTGCAATGGCAAACGGAACATCAAGTGCTTTTGCAAGAGTTTGAGCAAGCAAAGTTTTACCTACGCCTGTCGGGCCGAGCAAAAGAACATTACTTTTTGAAAAATCAACATCGGTTTCGTTTGAAAACACTCTCTTGTAGTGGTTATAAACAGCAACACTGAGCGTAACTTTTGCGGCATCCTGACCGATTACATATTCATCAAGAATTTCCTTGATTTCCTTAGGCTTAAGGAGCTTTGGAATAGAAACGGTATCATCTTTTTTAGCAAGCTCTGCGTCAACCGCTGTGTTCTCGAGTTCTTCTGTCTGCTCAAGAATATTCATACATAAATCAACGCACTGGTCGCAAATATACACGCCGTTGCCTGCGATCAGACGGCCAACCAATTCCTGTGGCTTTCCGCAAAAAGAGCAGTATATTTCTTTTTCGTTGTTTTTGTTTGCCATTAAGATTTCCTCACCTTATCTTTTTTCAATAACCTTATCGATAAGACCGTATTCAAGAGCCTGCTGAGCAGTCATAAAGTTATCTCTGTTAGTATCTCTTGCGATTACATCAATCGGCTGTCCTGTATTATCAGCAAGAATCTGATTAAGACGCTGTTTCATATCAAGAATGTGTCTTGTATGAATTTCCATATCTGTAGCCTGACCTTGTGCACCGCCTGACGGTTGGTGAATCATAATGTCACTGTTTGGAAGAGCAAGACGCTTGCCCTTTGCGCCGGCTGCAAGGAGGAATGCACCCATACTTGCTGCCATACCCATACAAATAGTGGAAACATCACATTTGATGTAATTCATTGTATCAAATATTGCAAATCCATCTGTAACACTGCCACCGGGGCTGTTGATATAAAGGCAAATATCCTTTGTAGGATCCTGGCTCTCAAGGTAGAGTAGCTGTGCTACTACTACACTTGCACTTGCACTGTTCACTTCTTCTGTGAGCATAACGATTCTGTCATTAAGAAGTCTTGAATAGATGTCGTATGAGCGTTCGCCACGGCTTGTCTGTTCAAGTACATATGGTACTAATGCCATTTGATCAAAACCTTTCATTATAGTAAATAGTAATTAACAAAAACAGGTTAATTATTCAAATTATTTAATAACTACACTGTCCTTTACCATATTAAGAGCCTTTTCAGCCTTAACATCAAGTGTAAGTGTTTCGGCAGGAACTGCACCCTTAACTGTTTCAACATCTACCTTGTAAGCTTCTGCCATCTTGTTGTAAGCCTCGTCAATGTCAGCGTCTGTTACTTCAATATTCTCTTTCTTAGCGATTGTTTCAAGAGCAAGTCGTAACTGAACTCTCTTTTTAGCCTCGTCGGCATACATCTTCTTTAAGCCGTCAAGGTCAATACCCATATACTGGAGGTATGTGTTCATATCAATACCCTGTGAACGGATTCTCATCTCGAAATCTCTAACCATTTCGTTTACCTGGTTGTCATACATAGCCTGTGGGATTTCGCCCTCAAGAAGTTCGATAAGTTTTTCGGCAATCTGATTGTCCTTATCCTTTTCAGCTTCATCCTCAAGACGGGCAGCGATTGTTTCTTTAAGCTCATCTCTGTATTCTGCTACAGTTTCTTTCTCTGAAACATCCTTTACAAACTCATCGTCAACTTCAGGGAGTTCCTTAGCCTTGATCTCGTGAAGCTTAATCTTGAACTCTGCGTCCTTACCTGCGAGCTCTTCAGCCTGATACTCTTCAGGGAACTTAACATTGATAGAGAAATCCTCATCAGTGCTGTGACCGATAATCTGCTCCTCAAAGCCCGGGATAAAGTTGCCTGAACCGATTGTAAGGTTGTAGTTTTCAGCCTTACCGCCGTCAAATGCAACGCCGTCAACAAAGCCTTCAAAGTCGATAACTGCGATGTCGCCGTTAGCAACAGGTCTGTCCTCAACTGTTACCATTCTTGAGTTACGGTCACGAACCTTCTCAATTTCTTCGTCAATAAGCTCGTCTGTAACTTCTGTTGACTTCTTTGTTACTTCAAAGCCAAGGTAGTTGTTGATTTCCATATCAGGCTCAACAACGATGTTTGCCTTGAAAGTAAAGCCGTTCTCAACCTCTGTAACTTCGATAGATTCAACAGCAACAATCTTTACGCCTGCCTCTTCTGCTGCGTTGTAAAGAGCCTCAGGATAGCAATCCTGCATAGCGTCATCATAGAATACTTCTTTGCCGTACATTTTCTCAATAATGTGGCGTGGAGCTTTGCCCTTTCTAAAACCGGGAATGTTAATTTTCTTAACTTCCTTCTTGTAAACTGTGTTAAGTGCTTTTTCAAAAGTTTCTCCGTCAACTGTAACAACTAACTCGTATGAATTAGCCTGCTCAAGTTTTTTACTTTCTTTTAATGCCATTTTTTGAAATCCTCCAAATTTGATTTTTTATACAAATATAATCAGTATCAGTTCATTATAACACAAAAATTCAGTTTTGCCAATACTCAAAAGCAAATTTATGCTTATTATCGTACCAAAATCGGCATAAATGCGAGTCGGTCGCAAGAGATCAGCTTAAAATTTATACCTTTATAATCACCCTCAACGGCATACCGCATATTTGATTTGCCGTGAATGTGTCCGTAATAGCATCTTTTTATATTGTGTTTTAATAATACATTCATAATTTCGCTGCATTCGGTGTTGCAGTAGACAGGCGGATAGTGCAGAAAAACCACAGGCTCAAGCCCTGTTTTTTCCGCCTCTGAAATCGACATTTCAAGTCTGCCTACTTCACGGTTAAGTACCTTTACATCAGCGTCAGACTCATTTTCGAGAAACCATCCTCTTGTACCGCAAATTGCTTTATTGTCGCACACATAAGTGTTGTTAAAAAGGATATTTATCGAATTAAGCTTGTTATTGTCGAGGAACTTTTCAATTTTACTTTTGGTTCCCCACCAATAATCGTGATTGCCCTTGAGAAAAATTTTCTTGCCGGGCAAATCATCAATATATTTAAAATCGGTATATGTTTGTTCAAGCTTCATTGCCCAGGAAATATCACCCGCAATCATAACCGTATCATCATCGGTAACAAGTGTATTCCAATTTTTTGTAAGCCTTTCGACATAGTTGTCCCAGCCCGCAAAAATATCCATCGGCTTATCTTCGCCGAGTGACAAATGAAGGTCAGCTATCGCAAATAAACTCATTATTTGATGTTAAGTGCATCAAGAACATACTGAGGCATTGAATTTACCTCTGTAACATCTGAAAAACGAGCCTTTTTGTCCTTAAGTGCTGCAAGAGGTGCAGGTACAGGAGCATTTGAAACCTCGAATAGCTTTTCAACCATATCAAATTCATTTTCAGGAAGGTCTGTGCCGTCTGAAACAGCCTCAAGAACAGCCTTAGAGAACTTGTATGGGCTTGCTGTCGATGCGATAACAGACGGAGTTGTGTCGCCTGTCTGCTCAACATACTGCTCATATACATTAACGGCAACCGCTGTGTGAGTATCGCAGAGGTAGTTATCTGTGCCGAACAGAGCCTTGATTGTAGCTTTTGTCTGCTCATCATCGCAGAAACCGCCGAAGAATTTTGACTTGATTTCAGCCTTGATTTCGTCGGAAACCTCGTACTTGCCTACAGTCTTGAGAGCAGTCATAAGCTCTTTTGTAGTATCGGCATTGTTGCCCGAAAGCTTGTAAAGAAGTCTTTCAAGGTTGCTTGATACGAGAATGTCCATTGAAGGTGAAATTGTTGTATAGAAATGTCTGTTTTTGTCATAAACACCTGTCTTAATGAAGTCAGAAAGAACATTGTTTGAGTTTGACGCACAGATGAACTTGTTGATTGGAAGTCCCATAATGCTTGCGTAGTATGATGCAAGAATATTGCCGAAGTTACCTGTCGGAACTACAACATTAATCTTGTCGCCCATAGCGATTTTGCCTGCATTTACGAGGTCGCAGTAAGCAGAAATATAGTAAACAATCTGTGGAAGAAGTCTGCCCCAGTTAATTGAGTTTGCAGAGCTGAAAAGCATATTGTTAGCCTCAAGCTTTGCGGAAATTTCAGGAGTAGTAAAGATTTTCTTAACGCCTGTCTGTGCGTCGTCAAAGTTACCCTTAATAGCGCAAACTGTAACATTGTTGCCTTCCTGAGTGTTCATCTGGTGCTTCTGCATTGGACTTACACCGTCAACAGGATAGAAAACGATAATTTTTGTATGGTCAACATCTTTAAAGCCTTCAAGAGCAGCCTTACCTGTGTCGCCCGATGTGGCAACAAGAATTACTGCATCTTTGCCGTCGTATGTCTTTTTAAGTGATTTTGTAAGAAAATGAGGAAGAATCTGGAGTGCCATATCCTTAAAAGCACAAGTCGGACCGTGCCAAAGTTCAAGAATATTAAGTTCCTTGCCGTTGAGCTTTGCGTAAGCCAAAGGAGCAGGATTGTCACTGCCGAACTTCTCTTTTGTGTAGGCATTTTCAACACAATCGTTGATTTCTTCTTCTGTAAAATCAGAAAGAAAATCAGCGAAAACTTTTTTTGCTCTGCCCTTGTAATCAAGCTTTAAAAGCTCATTAAATGTTTCTGCGGAATATTTAGGAAATTCCTGTGGCACAAAAAGTCCGCCATCCTTAGAAATACCCTGGGCAATTGCCTGAGCGGCCGATACAACTTCGGCTGCATTTTGAGTACTGTTATACAACATATAAATCTTCCTTTCAGAGTTGCTTTACACAAAGTACATTTTACTACATAATTTATCAAATGTCAAAGTTTTCAAAGAAATTAACTGCATTTTCATAAAAAATTTTATCAATTATGGCTTCTTGATAGTTTTTTTGCAGAAAAAGATTATAAATTTCATATAGATTTCTGTTATTTCTGATGTCATACGGCAAGATTCCGCCGTCAAAATCACTTCCGAGGCATACATAATCCTCTCCGCCGAGCGACAAAAAATGCTCTGCGTGCTTTAGAATATCATCAATGCAGGCTTTTTCGGGTTCGTTATTGAGAAACGCATTATGAAAATTAAGTCCAATAATTCCGCCGTTTTTAAATATGATTTTTGCCTGTTCGTCTGTAAGATTTCTTTTGTGCGCAGTAACCGCTCTTGCGTTTGAATGGGTGGCTATAAACGGTTTTTCTGCGATTTCGCACACATCATAAAAAAGTTTATCGCTTGCGTGTGATACATCAATGACAATCCCTTGATTTTCAAGTTCACATACCGCTTTTTTGCCAAACTCCGTTATGCCTGTCGGGTGCTCTGCCATTGCGCCGTCGCCGATACAGTTTGTATCGTTCCAAGTAAGGGTTGCTGTTTTTATGTTGCTGTCGGCAAGGTATTTTATATATGAAATATCATTGTCGATTATTTTGCAGTTTTCAAGTGTAAACATTGCAAGTTTGTTTTTTGCTGAATTATTAATTTCTTTAAAAGAATCAACAAGATTTATATTGTTGATTTTACATTCTTTCGGAAGTGTAATTTTGGCTTTTTCAAACAGTGCTCTGCCCTGTTTTATGCTTAAATCATCGGGAATCCATACCGCAAAGCACTGCAAATATTTTTCAAAATCCACATCTGTCTGAACTTCATAGTCGGAACAGGAAAAGCCGTGGCTCATAGTCACGGCTTTGTAAAGTGTATCACAATGTAAATCAAATACTTTCATAAGAAGCTCCTTCAAAAGCATTTTCAATATAGTTGATGTCAATTACTTTGCCGCTTTCAGGCTCGGTAAATACTTCGCTGACATCAAAGCGGAAATAAGCGTCAAGCTGTTTTTCGGCAATATACATTGCGGCGGTTTTTCTTATTCTTGAAATTTTCCTGCGGTCAACAGCCTCATACGGACGGGCAATAAAATTTGCCGCCCTTGTTTTTACTTCCGTAAATATAATATATTCACCCTTTTGAGCAATTATATCAATCTCACCGCATTTTTGTCTGTAATTGCGTTCAAGAATTTTATAACCGTTTTTCTTTAGGTAACGCTCGGTAAATTTTTCGCCGATGTCGCCTTTTTGTTTTGTTGAAAATAACTTCATAATTATTTATACAGCTTTTTAAGAAAACTTTTGCGGTGGTACGGGCACGGGCCGTATTTAAGAATAGCCTCTCTGTGTACCTTGGTTCCGTATCCTTTGTGTTTATCAAAACCGTACATGGGATATTCTTCGGCATACTTATATAAAAGTCTGTCCCTTGACACTTTTGCAAGGATAGATGCACAAGCAATCGACATAGATTTTGCGTCACCTTTTACAATGCACTCGGCGTCAATGTCAAGCGGCGGAATTTTATTTCCGTCAATCATTGCGTAGTCTGCCTTTATTTCAAGACCGTCAATTGCTCTGCGCATCGCAAGCATTGTTGCATTCAGTATATTGATTTCTTCGATTTCGTCAACCGTAGCGTAAGCTATTGAGTATGACAGCGCCTGTTCTCTTATAACATCAAACAAGGACTCACGCTTTTTCTCGCTTAATTTTTTTGAGTCGTTTACACCGTCAATAATCACGCCTTCTGGCAATATAACGGCGGCGGCGCAGACGGGACCTGCAAGAGGGCCTCTGCCTGCCTCATCAACTCCGCAAACCGATTTATAACCTTTTGCAAGCGCCTCTTTTTCAAATTCAAGCCAATCCATTGTTTCACCTTTTATCTTTCGGGCATTTCAAGAGTGATTCTGCCGAGTTTTCCGCTTCTGAATTCATCAAGCAGCATAATTGCGGCTCTCTCTGTATTTATTTCTCCTCCTGAAATGAGCATACCTCTTTTTTTGCCGATTACATTAAGCAATTCGTATGAATCGATTGCGTCAAGGTCAATATCCTCAAGTTTAAATCTTGCAATAAAATCAGCGGGTTTCAAGCTGCGCAAAAAGTCAAGAAGTCGTACGGCGAGAAGCTCCGTATCGAGAATTTGGTCTTTTACAGCACCTGTAAAAGCAAGTCTTTCGCCGACAATCTTATCGTCAAATTTAGGCCAAAGCACACCCGGAGTATCAAGCATTTCTATATTTTTAGCGATTGAATACCACTGATTGCCTCTTGTAACACCCGGTCTGTCCTCTACTTTTGCTCTGTTTTGCTTTGCTACTCTGTTAATGAATGAAGATTTACCGACATTCGGGATACCAACAATCATAATTCTAAGCATCGGGTTTACCATACCCTTTGCCTTAAGTCTTTCTCTGCGCTCGGAAAGCACATTGTTTACAGCAGGAGCAAATTTATTAAGTCCCTTACCGCTTTTGCAGTCAACCGCAATCGCTGTAATTCCCTGTGATGCATAGTAGTCGATCCATCTGCTTGTTGCGGTCTGATTAGCCATATCACATTTATTCAAAAGCACAACCTTTGGTTTGTTCTGAATAAGTTTTTGTAAATCCGGATTTTTACTGCTTAAGGGTATTCTTGCGTCAAGAATTTCTGCCACTGCGTCTACAAGTTTTAAACTTGCCTGAATCTGTCTTTTGGTTTTGGTCATATGACCCGGGAACCACTGTATATTTTGCATTTCGCTCATTTTATTTTATCAATCCTTATAGTTGTTTATAAATCAGTAAAGATATTTGAAATGGTCAAACGGATAAATCACAAATTGTGCCTTGCCGAGTATCATCGTTTTTGGAATAAGCTGAATACTGCCGCTTCTGCTGTCGAGTGATACGGAACGGTTATCACCCATTACGAACACATAGCCTTCGGGTATGGTGTCGGGAATATTCCAACCGACAGTCGGTCTTATTGTATCGGAGGCAACATATTCTTCGTCAAGTACAATTCCGTCAACTATAACTTTATTATTGTCATAGTCAATTTTTATTGTCTGTCCTTCGGTTGCGATAACTCGTTTTATAATGATTTTTCCGATTTGCTGGTCTGCGTCAACAGCCACAATATCTCCCACCTGCGGTGAATAAAGAAAGTTTGTAAGTATTGCCCTGTCGCCGTCAAAAAGCGTGTCTTTCATAGATTCGCCGTCGATTGTGACATCTTTTATAAAAAATGTAAATACAACGCTTATAATTGCAAAAAGGAAAATAACCGTTTTGAAAATATCAAATATACAGTTAGGTAATTTTTCTTTGTTTATCTGTATTTTTGTTTTCGAGGTTTTGTTTTCAGATTTCATATATCCTCCAAAAAAATAAAAGCTTATTTCAATTATAAAACAGAAATAAGCTTTTATCAATAGTTGATTTAAAATTTTTAGTAAAGATATTTAAAGTCTGAAAACGGATAAACTACAAATTGAGCTTTTCCTATAACATTGTCTACGCTGATAAGACCGATTCTTGAGTCACGGCTGTCCATAGAAACTCCTCTGTTGTCGCCCATTACAAAAATCATACCGTCCGGAATAACCTCGGGGATTTCGTAATCTGCCTCAACATTACAGAATGTTGACACATCAAGATACGGTTCGTCAATTACAACGCCGTCAACAAGGATTCTGTCGTTTTCATAATCAAGTTTAAGAGTCTGACCTGCGGTAGCAATAACACGCTTTACAATCGGTTCGGCGTACTCCTTACCGTGAGAAATTACTATGATGTCATTCGGCTTTGGAGTGTAATTAAAGTTGGTTACAATCAATTTATCACCGTTTTGCAGGGTTTCTACCATTGATGTACCTTTTACATCAACCAACCTGAAAAAGAAGTTAAGACAGAAAATAACTATTACAAGTGCAAATACAATTGATTTTACCCAATCGTAAAAGTTTGATGCGCCGCCGTCTGCCTTTGCCGCAACAAATTTTTTGCTCTTCTGCTTGTCTTTTTCGGGATTGCTGAAAGCAATGTAATCTCCGTTGTCCTCGACCTCGATATTCTGATTCTGTGTTTCGGCTGTAGTGTTTTCTACAACATTTTTTTCTGTTTCGTTAGTATTTGTTTTATTTTCGCTCAATTTATCCACCTGCTAACAATAAGTAAAGTAAAAAAGGGACTGTAAAAGTCCCTTTCCTTACATTTGAAATTACTTACGGATCTGCTCTTTAACCTTAGCAGCCTTACCAACTCTGTCACGGAGATAGTAGAGCTTGCTTCTGCGAACTTTACCATAACGAATTACCTGCACGTCCTTAACGTTCGGTGAATGGAGCGGGAACACTCTCTCAACACCTACGCCGTAAGCAACGCGTCTTACAGTAAATGTTTCAGCAACGCCACTGCCCTTTTTAGCAATAACTGTGCCCTCAAACATCTGAATTCTTTCTCTTTCGCCCTCACGGATGTTTACAGAAACCTTAACTGTGTCACCGACATTAAACTTTGGTGTGGTTTCCTTAACTGAACCGGCAGCAATAGCTTTTAATGCGTCCATTATAATTCCTCCTGTTTTTTCTGACATTCGTACCTTTTTAGTGCAGAGGAATGTCTGCTTCAAAATAACGGTTTTACCGCCATCTGAACCTCGTCATAGGTATGACGGTTTCAAATGCTTATATATATTACCACAAAAGAAAATAAATTGCAAGACTTTTTTCCGTTTATCGCAAATTATTTTGTTATTTTATCGAGCTTTTCAAGATAATTTCTGAAATATTCGGGTAGCTGCGATGTAAATTCAAGGTATTTGCCGCTCCTTGGATGAACAAAGCCGATTTTTCTTGCGTGCAGGCACTGACCTGTAAAATCAACTTTTTCGTTTTTAACTCCGTAAACCAAATCTCCCGATACAGGGTGACCGATGTACGCCATATGCACTCTTATCTGATGTGTTCGTCCCGTTTCAAGAATACATTTTATATGAGTGTAGCCCTTGTATCTTGCAATCACACTGTAATGTGTGACAGCGTGTTTGCTGTTTTTTTCGGTAACGCACATTTTTTTACGGTCATACTGACTTCTTCCTATCGGAGCATTCACCGTGCCCTCATCGTCTTTTAAATTGCCGTAAACAATTGCCTCGTATTCCCTTGTAAAAGAATGTTCCTTAATCTGCTCGGCAAGCGAAAAATGTGCAAAATCATTTTTCGCAACTATCAGAAGTCCGCTTGTATCTTTATCTATTCTGTGGACAATTCCGGGACGCATAACACCGTTTATGCCTGATAACGAATCTCCGCAATGATAAAGCAATGCGTTTACAAGTGTGCCGTCATAATTGCCTGCCGCCGGATGAACGACCATTCCTTTCGGCTTGTTTACAACAAGCAAATCGTTATCCTCGTAAATAATTTCCAAAGGAATGTTCTCGGGTTTTGCCTCATAAGGTACGGGATCGGGAATTTCGAGAGTAATTCTGTCGCCGCCTTTGAGCTTATAGTTTTTACCGACAGAATTTTCATTTACAAAAACTTTGCCCTGCTCAATAAGTTTGGCAGCCGCAGTTCTTGTGAGTGACGGTTCATTGTCGGCGATGTATTTGTCTATTCTTATGTTGCCGTTTTCGGCAACAAATTCAAGTTTTGTCATTTTTCAATTCCTTTTTACCGACTTCTGAAAAAAAGAGTACATAAACCATAAGCAAGACCGTACCGACCGTTATGCAGTAATCCGCAAAATTGCATACGGGCGGAAAGAATGAAAGACTGATGTAGTCAATAACATAGCCGTAAAAAATTCTGTCTATAAGATTGCCTATTCCGCCGCCGATAACAAGCGCAACAGAGGCATAAAAAAGTTTGCTCTTTGGTTTCTTTTTAAACATATAAATTAAGATTGCGGCAATAAGTGCAGTTGTAAGCACTACAAAAATCCATCTGTTGCCTGCAAAACTGCCGAAAGCCACACCGTTGTTTTCCACATAGGTAAAAGAAAGCAGATTGTCAATAACAGACACACTTCCTATTTCTTTGAGATTTGTGCTGACAAAGAACTTTATAATTTGGTCTGCTATTGCCAAAACTATTCCGACCGCAACGGCTATATAAGGCATAAAATTCCCCCATAAAGCTAAATCGGTGCAGCAATACTGTTACACCGATTTAGTATTAAATTTAATTGATTATTTTAAAATGCTGCAGCAACGCTTGCAAAGATGCGGATGTTCGCTGTCTGTACCTACAGTTTCGCTGATAATCCAACAACGCTCGCACTTTTCGCCTATTGCTTTATCAACGGCAATCTCAAGCTCACCGTCATTTTCTGCGATTTCTACGGCAGATACGATGAATGCAGCCGCAAGTTCGGGTTCTGCTTTCTTAAGGAATTCAAGCTTTTCGCCGCTTGCCTTAAGAGTAACCTTAGCCTCAAGTGAGCTCTTGATAGTTTTATCTTTAATAAGACCTTCAAGTGACTTCTTTACATCGTCACGAAGCTGATGAATTTCGTCCCAGAATGGCATAAAGTCGGCATCGGTTTCGATTTCAACCTGATTTGGCATCTCATTGAAAATAACATTTTCGGCATTCTCATTTGATGAATGAGGCATATATTTCCAAATTTCATCAGATGTATATGCAAGAATCGGGCTGATCATTCTTGTCATAGCGTTAAGAATGATATAGATTGCAGTCTGTGCAGCCTTTCTTGACTTGCTGTCGCTTTTTTCTGTATATAATCTGTCCTTGAGTACATCAAGATAGAAGTTAGACATATCAATTACGCAGAAGTTTCTGATTGAATGATATACCTGGTGGAATTCGTAGTTATCATAAGCCTGCTTAACCTTTGCAATAAGCTCGTTAAGTTTTACGATTGCCCACTTATCCATAGGCATAAGCTCATTTACAGGAACAGAATCTGTATCAGGGTTAAAGTCATAAACATTACCGAGAATATAACGGGCAGTGTTTCTGATTTTTCTGTATGACTCTGAAATCTGCTTTAAAATTTCGTTAGAAATATGAACATCTGACTGATAGTCGGTTGATGAAACCCAAAGTCTTAATACATCAGCACCGTATTTTTCGGTAACATCCTGTGGACTGATACCGTTGCCGAGTGACTTACTCATCTTTCTCTTCTCTTCGTCAAGAATCATACCGTGAGTAAGAACTGCCTTATACGGAGCTACACCCTCTGTAGCAACTGATGTAAGGAGTGATGACTGGAACCAACCTCTGTACTGGTCGTTACCCTCAAGGTAAAGGTCGGCAGGGAACTTAAGATTATCACGCTTGCTTACAACGGCTGCGTGTGAAGAACCGCTGTCAAACCAAACATCCATAATATCTTTTTCTTTTTCAAACTCTGTGCAGCCGCACTTTTTACACTTTGTGCCCTCAGGTAAAATTTCTGCAGCTGTATGGCTGTACCATGCGTTTGAACCCTCTTTTTCAAACAAATCTGCAACAGCCATCATTGCGTCATTGTCAATGTGAGCCTCGCCACATTCTTTACAGAAGAAAATCGGAATAGGTACGCCCCATTTTCTCTGACGAGAAATACACCAGTCTTTTCTTTCCTTAACCATATTTGTAATTCTGTCATGACCCCAAGCAGGAATCCACTTAACGCTGTCGATTGCCTCGCAAGCTTTATCCTTGAAGTCCTCAACAGAACAGAACCACTGGTCGGTAGCTCTGAAAAGGATAGGAGTTTTACATCTCCAACAGTGTGGATACTGGTGAATAATCTTCTTTAATGCAAAGAGGTAACCGTTTTCATCAAGATAAACGGCAATCTTTTTGTTTGCTTCATCAGTTGTAAGACCCGCAAACTGACCTGCCTCTTCGGTAAGTACGCCGTTTGAGTCGACAGGACAGATAGTAGGAATTTCAGGATAATTCTGGCAAACATTAAAGTCGTCAACACCGTGACCGGGAGCTGTGTGAACGCAGCCTGTACCGCTTTCGAGTGTTACATGATCACCGACAATAACAAGTGACTCTCTGTCAAGGAATGGGTGTGCTGTCTTGATATACTCAAGGTCGCTGCCCTTAACTGTGGCAACTACTTCGTAATCTGTAATTTCGGCAGCCTCAAAAGCTGATTTATAAAGCTCTGTAGCCATAACAAGGTATTCGTCACCTGTTTTGATGATTGAATACTCATATCTCGGGCCAACGCAGATAGCTACATTTGCAGGCAATGTCCAAGTTGTTGTTGTCCAAATTACGAACTTAACTTTTGACGGGTCAAGACCGAGATTTGAGAACACACCCTTGTCATCTGTTACTGTAAATTTTACATAAATTGAATGGCACGGATCTTCCGCATACTCAATTTCAGCCTCGGCAAGAGCTGTTTTACATTCAGGGCACCAATAAACAGGCTTTAATCCCTTGTAAATATAACCCTTTGTAGCCATTTTTGCAAACACTCTGATCTGCTCTGCCTCAAATTCGTGCTTAAGTGTGATATAAGGGTTGTCCCACTCACCGATTACACCGAGTCTTTTGAACTGTGTACGCTGATCGTTAATGTATCCTGTAACAAATTCTTCGCACATTTTACGGAGCTCAACGATAGAAATTTCCGCAGAGTTACCGATACCTGCTTTTTTTCTTGCTTTAAGCTCTGTCGGAAGACCGTGAGTATCCCAACCCGGAACATAAGGAGCTTTAAAGCCTGCCATATTTTTATAGCGAACGATAAAGTCCTTTAAGATTTTGTTTAATGCGTGGCCGAGGTGAATATCGCCGTTTGCATATGGAGGACCGTCGTGGAGTACAAATAACGGTTTGCCCTCGTTTACCTCCATAAGCTTTTCATATACCTTATTATCTTCCCATGCCTTAAGAGTTACAGGCTCGCTCTTAGGAAGACCAGCTCTCATAGGAAAGTCGGTTTTTGGAAGATTAAGTGTAGAATTATAATCCTGAGACATTGGTTACACTCTCCATAATTTAAATTTCGATTTCCGATTATAAAATTATTCGGCAGAAACATCATAGTTGTCGCCAAACTTTAAGTGACCGAACTTTGGTGCTTTTTTTTCTGTATTTTTTTCGTTTGCAGCAGCGTTTGTCGAAGAAAGAATTTCGTCTACAGTTTTGTCAGAAACGGCAGCGGTTTCGGCATCAGCTTTTTTTACTTCAACTGCAGCAGGCTTGGCAGGCTGTACTGTTTCCTGCGGCTTTTCCTCTATAACAGGTGCTGTCGGATACTTTTCGTTGAGTTCCTGCTTAGCTGCCTCTAATTCGGCAGCTGTAGGAAGGTCGTTAATCATCTGAATGTGCTTTTTGTAAAGCTCAATAAGCTCACCCTTAAGTTTTACAGCGTCTGACTGAAGAAGAAGGTAGTTTTCCTTCTCTGTTGCAGTCATTCTGTTTGTATCAACCAAAAGCTGCTGTGCCTTTGTTTCAGCCTCTCTTACAATCTTAGATGCCTTTTCTTTAGCCTCTCTGATGCAAGCGTCAGATACTTTCTGTGATGCGAGAAGAGCGTTTCTGACTGTTTCTTCATCTGCACGATACTGTTCTACTCTTGTTGCGAGAACATCAATTTTATGTACAAGGTTAGTTTTCTCTTTCTTTAACTGTTCAAAAGCTACAATGACTTCATCAATAAATGCATCAACATCTTCTGCCATATAGCCCTGGCGGCCGGCTTTTCTGAAACTAACATTCTTAATTTCATCAATAGTAATCATTTAAAGCACTCCTATCTGAAATGTATTACTGAAATTTTATGGCGCCCTTTTTTGGTTACACCCAAAATTTTATCTAACTTAAATTTCCCTTTACCTCGTATTGTAAAGGTATCTCCCTCTTTAACCGTACAGCTTACATTTTGAGTTACCGCAAAGTTAAGAGTTGTTTCTCCCGATAAAATCAGTTTTGCCGTTTTATCCCTCGAAAGTCCGCTTACTGCGGCGACAATGTTGTCGTATCGGAGAGATGAAACCGTAAGACTCATTTCCTCTGTGCCTCTTCCTTGCGGAAGAGAATTAAGATTTGGTTGGACAATTTTTACTCCTGCTCCGCCTACTTTGAAAATCTGCGATTCGATGTAATCTTTAAGCTCGCTTTTTACAAATACAACGGTTCTTCCGTTATCTACCAGAATATCTCCTACCGTGTCACGCTCAATGCCGAGTGACATAAGCGTGCCGAGAAAATCTCTGTGTGTAAGTTTATCGCAAGGTCGGTATTTGAATTCTATGGCAGAAACAGGAAAGGCTGACCGCTCGGGTTCATCGTAAAACACCCCGAGCACCTTTCTTTCACTGCTCTCACTGCCGCCGAAGAATACATAATTTTCAAAGTATATACTCTGAAATACCTTTTTTGCAAGTGCCTGCTGACTCTCGGTTAAAAACTGTGAGAAAACAGGTTTTTGACGGGTAAAGCAAAGCGAAGTCATATCCTCAATTTTGGAGCAGAAAAGCTCATCGTTATCAGAAGTAAACACCGCTGTTTTCTAATTCGTCAAGTAAATCGTCGCCGGTAAGGTCTACATTATTAGGAATGATAATGTATGTATTTGAAGCAACCTTCTTAATCTTACCGTCGTTTGCATAAGCAACACCGCTTAAGAAGTCAAGAATTCTTCTTGCCATATCCTTGTTGGTGTCCTCAAGGTTAAGCACAACTGTGTGTGATTTGATAAGGTCGTCAGCGATTGTGCGTGTTTCCTCGCCAAATCTTTCAGGCTTATAAATACCGACCTGAATCTTAGCCTTAGCGTTAATATTAACAACTTTATTTTTTGAAGTAGGAGCTGCTGCTCTCTCTCTTACAGGCTGCTGTTCCTCAACCTCTTCTTCCTCGTTTTCGTCGGCATAACCGTACTCGTCATACTCCTGCTGATACTCGTCATCCGGAGCATCCCACATACGCTTGAATTTATCCACAAAACCTGCCATTATATTATTTCCTCCTTGAATTATTTACTGTAATCTCTGGCACCGAAAAGTGACGAACCTACTCTTACCATAGTCGCACCTTCGAGTATTGCCTCATAATAATCAGCAGACATACCCATTGACAGTATAGTCATACTTATATTATCTAATTTTTTTGACGATATGTCAATAAAGATATTACGCATATTATCAAAATATTTTGAAATTTTATGTGTATTATCACAAATTGGCGGTATAGACATAAGTCCTTTGACCGAAATTCCCTCCAAATCAGCTATCTGACACAACAATTCATCAAGCTGTTCGGGAACAACACCCGATTTATTTTCTTCTCTGCCTATATTCACTTCAACAAGAACGTCTGTTTTTTTGCCGATTTTTAAAGACTGTTTGGAAATTTCCGACGCAAGCTTTAAAGAATCAACCGACTGTATCAAATCTACTTTGTCAACAATCTGACGCACCTTGTTTGTCTGTAAATGACCTATAAACTGCAAGGATGCGTGTGCAAGGTCATACTTTTCGTATTTTGAAAGCAATTCCTGAACCTTGTTTTCACCGATGTGGTCAAGTCCCAAAGAGATTGCGTAATTGATTACATCGGCGTCAACTGTTTTTGTTGCCGCAAGAAAAGTAATGTCTTCTCTTTTTCTGCCCGATTTTTCAGCTGCCTCGGCAATTCTTTCGTTAATAAGTTTGTAGTTGTATTCTACATCACTTAATGACCTTTCCGTCATACAAATCGTCCCCTTCCGTTATAATCTGATCATACAGCGAAATGGTTTCGCCGCTGAACAATGTACCGTCTGTAGGTGACGAATCGCATAAAACGTAATCGTTACCCGCATAAACGATAGAAATTTCTTTAAATTGCACTTCACTGCCGTAAAGAACATAAACACCCTGAACCTTTTTGCTTTCCTTATGTTCATTGCCTTTATCGTCGTATGTGGTCTTTTCTACATAGTCATCGTGAATTGCTTTCTTGCTGACACGAAGTCCTGAGTAACTTCCCATACCGATTTCCACAGGCTCCTGACGGATTTCGGAAAGTGTAGTGTCCATATATGTACACTGTAAAATCACAAGTGCTTTATCTGAGTTATTGTACTGAACAATTTTATAAATCGAGGCAGGTACCGTATTTGATGATGCGTCGGAAAAATCCACCGTAACATCGTCGCCCCACAATGTAAGGTCTGTTGCCTCGTCAGCGGTAATTTCGCAAGCAATGTACCAGTTAAGACTGCTGATAACCTTGCCGATTGTATTATCAGGCACACTTGATTTTTTCATATTTTTAAGATTGTCAAGTGTGAGATTACCGATTTTAGAATAATCAAAGCAGTTTTCATAGCCGTCGCAGTTAGCAACAAAATAACCCGCTTTCGGAGCTTTAATGTCCGCAATGCTGTCACCCGATGATTTTTTGAGTTCATTTATTTGTGACTGCAAAGATGCAATTTCGGGTTTAAAACTTGAGGTCTTTCCTGTAAATGACTGGTAGTGATTTACAGAATTGATTATTGAATTGATATTTGAATCAAGTTTGCCGATGTTTGCATTATTTATGTTATACAAAAATGTTTCGATATTTGTTGTGATGTCATTGTTTACGGTTTCAATTCCCTCTGTATTTGAGCGTCTTGTCTGCTCAAGTTTTGTAAGCGCCTTCATACTGTCTTCGAGAGATGCGGCTTTTGTGCGGGCAACTGCGTCTTCTTCCGAAGAAAAAACGCTTGCTACACTGCCGCCCTTTTTAACCTCGTCGCCGTCGTCTACATTGTAAGAAACAACTCCGCCCGAAGTGTTTTTGACGTAGGTTTCATCACGAATAATGTAACCGTTTGAATAAATTTTGTCTGTTACCGTTACCTGCTCTGCGTTTTCGGTAGGAACTACATTGAAATTAGCACTCAGTAAGAGGTAAACAACATAAATAATTGCAAGTGCGGTAAGACCTGCAACCAAAATTCTTCTGAACAACAGCTTGTCCATATATCACAGTCCTTTGTCAATTATTGTTTCGGCATATTTTAAAATATCTTCAAATCCGTTGAATTTATCAACCAATATCCAATTTATATCTTTATCACGATTAAACCAAGTAAGTTGGCGCTTGGCGTATCGTCTTGTTTCTCTTTTTAAAATTTCCGTACATTCGTCAAGCGAGCGTTCACCCGAAAAATACGGAATAAGCTCTTTGTATCCTATCGCCATTTTTGAAGTGGAGCTTAAATCATTTGAGAGCACCTGCTTTGCTTCGTCGACAAGACCTTTTTCAAGCATTATGTCAACTCTTAGATTGATTCTATCGTAAAGTTTTTGCCTGTCCTCAAATTTAAGACCGATTTTTATCGGACTGTACGGTGAGCCTTTCAGTTTTGAATTTCTGTTGTGCTCGCTGATTGTTATGCCGGAGGTTTTATAGAACTCAATCGCTCTTATAATTCGCTTTACATTGCGCTGTTCTTTGAGATTTTCTGCTGATTCGCTGTCAAATTCAGCAAGCATATCAAGCAGATAATCAACTCCGTTTTGCTCGTAAAGAGCTAAAAGCTCGTTAGAAATTTCTTCGTTTCTTTCCTGTTTTTCAAAAGAAACACCGTTTAAAAGCGAGTCAACATAAAGTCCCGTTCCGCCTGCTATAATCGGCATTTTCCCCCGTGACACAATATCTTCTATACAAGAAGCTGCGTCACTTACAAAATCGGCAACGGAATAAGTCTTGTCGCTTGGAAGAAAGTCTGTTAACCAATGCGGTATGCCCTGCTTTTCCTGTTCATCGGGCTTAGCGGTAGCTATGTTCATTCCTTTGTATATCTGCATTGAATCGGCGGAAATAATCTCTCCGTTATATTTCTTTGCAAGCTCAACCGCAAGCGCCGTTTTGCCTGATGCCGTAGGACCTACAACAGAAATAAGTTTGATAGGATAATTCAAAAAATCACAACCTGCCAAATTGTTTTTCAATTTCGTACTTTGTCATAACTATGCAGATAGGTCTGCCGTGCGGGCAATACTTTATCTGCGGATTTTTTTCTAAAGTCCAAGCAATATCCATCAGCTCCTGCACTGTACTTTTATTGCCTGCTTTTATTGCGGAACGACACGAAACATTGTGATAGAACCAATCCATTTTTTCGGTGTAAATATCTTTCTTTCCGCTTGCAATGTATCCGCTCATTTCTGTTATGCAGTCGGCAATTTCGGTTGCGGCAAGGTACTGCGGAGCAGAACGCACAAGCAATGTGCCGTTGCCGAAGTCCTCTACATCAAACGAACACTTTGCAAACATATCAAGATTGCTTACAGCAGCATCATAGTCGATTTTATCAAGCGTAACTGTAATCGGTGTGAGCAGATATTGAACATTTGCTGAACCCGAATCCGCTTTCAACTTTTCGTAAATTATTCTTTCGTGCGCCGCATGTTTGTCAATTATTAAAACTTCGTTATCGTTCTTTTCAACGATTATATATGTATTAAATGCCTCACCCAAAAATCTGAGTTTTGTCTGCTCCTTTGGCAGTTCGGTAAGTGCATCGTTATTATCTGTTTTATTTTCAGAAATTTCTTTTAAAGGCTTAACTTCTTCTTTTGAAACTTCTGTTTCTATAGGAGTTTCCGTGCTTTCGGCAGTTAAATCGTCAACAGTGATTTCTTGTTTCGTTAAACTTTCTTCCTGTTGAGTTGCTTTTAAAATTAACTGCTCGGCTTTTTCAAGTTTTTGCTTGGAAAATTCAGCTTTCTTATTTTCAAGTTCTGAATTTCTTTTAATCGCCTGCTTTGAATAAATATCAAACGGGTTTGACGAATCGGACATTTTTAAGTTGTCAAAAGATACAGGCTTTGTTTTTTCGTCTTTTAAATCAAGTTCGTCAAACGGATTGTACGGTTTAGGTTCGGAATTTTTTAATACAGGCTCAATCCGTTCAATCGGTTTTATGGATTTTTCCGCAGGTGTATTTTCGGCTTTTGCAAAAACTGCCTGCGCATTGTTAAACGGATTTACCTTTTTAATTTCATTAAAAGCGGTGTTTTCTTTAAAATGAATCTGTTTTCTTTCATCGCCTTGCTGTAAGGCTGTTTTTACCGCATGGTAAATTGCATCAAAAACAGGTCTTTCGTTTATAAAACGGACTTCGATTTTTGCAGGATGAACATTGACATCTATAATTTCATACGGTACGGTTAGCTGTAATACAGCGGACGGAAATTTACCGACCATTATCGAACCTTTGTAAGCCTCTTCAAGTGCCGCCATACCTGTTCGTGTTTTTACAAATCTTCCGTTTATAAAGAAGTTCTGCATATTTCGGTTCGGTCTTGAATTAATAGGCTTTGAAATATAACCCTTTACGGTAACGGAATCGAGTGTGTAATCTACGGGAATAAGTCCCTTTGCAAAGTCTTTGCCGAATACGGAATAGATTGCGGACAAAAGTTTGCCGTCGCCGAAAGTGCGCAAAACCTGCTTGCCGTCCCTGATAAAAGTAAAGGCAACTTCGGGGTGCGAGAGTACGATTTTATCCATAAGAGCAGAAACCGCATTGCCCTCCGCAACATCTTTTTTGAGGAACTTTGAGCGTGCGGGAATGTTGTAGAACAAATCTCTGATTACAAAGGTTGTGCCTGTCGGGCACCCCGCTTCCTCAAGCGAGATTTCATCTCCGCCCTCTATCTCATAGCAGCTGCCGATTTCTTCATTCTCGTTCTTGGTAATAACCTGTAACCTCGAAACTGCGCTGATAGATGCAAGCGCCTCTCCTCTGAAACCGAGGGTAGAAATCATATCAAGGTCATTTGCTGTTTTCACTTTACTTGTTGCATGGCGCAGAAACGCTTTTTTAATGTCATCTCTGTAAATTCCGCATCCGTCGTCGGCAACACGCATAAAGGTTGTACCGCCGTTTTTGATTTCTACAGTTATGTTCTTCGCACCTGCGTCAATGGAATTTTCTACAAGTTCTTTTATAACGGACGACGGTCTTTCAACTACTTCGCCTGCCGCAATAAGCTCTGCAATGTGTTTGTCAAGTACGTTAATTACACCCATTTTTTCACCTGCCTTTATGTCTTTATACCATTATATCATACCTTTGAGTTCGTAAAGCAGATTAATAGCTTCTATAGGAGTTAAGGTATTTAAATCAACTTCCGAAAGTCGCTCTACAACGGCATTATCATTTGATATAAGCGACATTTGCATATCTTCACTTTTCTCTTTAATTACCGTCGGCGCATTTGAACCTGACTCAAGCTCTTTTAAAATCTCTTTCGCACGATTAATAATTGAGTTTGGAAGACCCGCAAGTTTTGCTACTTCAATACCGAAGCTGTCATCTGCGCCGCCCGGTATAATTCTGCGCAAAAATGTAATATCGTCGCCACGCTTTTTAACGGCAATGCTGTAGTTTTTTACACCGTCAAGCAAATCCTGCATTACCGTAAGTTCGTGGTAGTGAGTGGCAAACAATGTTTTTGCACCGAGTTTTTTGCGGTCGGCACAATATTCAAGCACTGCCCTTGCAATGCTCATACCGTCAAAGGTTGATGTGCCTCTGCCGATTTCATCAAGAATTAACAAACTCTTTGAAGTTGCTGATTTAACAATGTTGGCTACTTCGCTCATCTCAACCATAAAAGTCGATTGACCCGAAGCAAGGTCATCGGAAGCGCCTACTCTTGTAAAAATACTGTCAACCACACCGATTGTTGCACTTGACGCAGGCACAAAACTGCCCATTTGCGCCATAAGAACAATGAGGGCAACCTGTCGCATATATGTAGATTTACCCGCCATATTAGGACCGGTAATTATTGCCACCCTTTCGCCTGCGCTGTCAAGATAAACATCATTAGGAACAAACGGAGTGTCATTAAGCAGTGCCTCAACCACGGGGTGTCGGCTGTCTTTAAGTCTTATAACAGTCGAGAGGTTCACCTCGGGGCGAACATATCTGTTGTCTGCCGCAACATTTGCGAGAGAAACAAGCACATCAAGCACGGCAATTGCCTTTGCGGTTTTCTGTATTCTCTCAAGGTTATCGGCAACCGTTTTTCTTACATTGTCGAACAGAGTGTATTCCATTGCTACCGAACGGTCTTTTGCGCCTAAAATTCTGCCCTCAATATCCTTTAAATCCTGTGTGATATAGCGTTCGCAGTTTGTTAAAGTCTGCTTTCTTATGTAGGTTTCGGGTACAAGGTCTTTGTATGAATTGGTTACCTCAATATAGTAACCGAACACTTTATTGTAGCCGACCCTTAATTTCGGAATACCTGTCTTTTCCCTTTGCTCCGCTTCAATTCTTGCAAGTATGCCTTTAGAATCGTTCATATCGGTAAGCAAAATATCAAGGTCAGGGTTGTATCCTTTTTTAATCATTCCGCCCTCACGCACAGAGAATGGCGGTTCTTCGACTATGGCGGAATCTATCAGATTATAAATATCTTCAAGCAGGTCAATTTCTTTATATACCTTTTTAAGATATTTGGCACTGCAGTCAGCAATCAATTCCGAAAGCTGCGGTAATTTTTGCAGAGCTGCCGCAAGCGAACGGAGCTCTCTGCCGTTTGCCGAGCCGTAAACAATTCTTGTCATAAGTCGCTCAATATCAAAAATACCGCTTAAAGCGTCCACAATATCAAGTCTTAGCATATTGTTGTTTACAAGTTCTTCAACCGCCGACTGTCGATTGTTGATAGCCGATACATTGAGCAGAGGATGCTCAAGCCACGAACGAATAAGTCGCTTTCCCATTGCGGTTTTGGTTTTGTCAAGCACCCACAAAAGCGAACCTCGTTTTTCTTTATTGAGCATTGTTGCTGTAAGCTCAAGATTACGCTGTGTGTTGTAATCAAGATTCATAAACTGCTTGTCGCTGTAAAGCTCAATTTTATTTATGCGTTCAAGTCCGTTTTTCTGGGTTTCTTTCAAATAATTTATAAGTGCGCCGATAGCGTTTATAAGCACCTGCGAATCGGCAATACACTGCATTTCTTCCCCAAACTGCATATTTACCGTATCGGTGCAAAGTTTATTGTCAAAACTCTCATCCAGGAGCATTTCAACTCCGGCTGAAAGTTTCGATTTTATAAATGCAGGCAAAGACTTGATTTTAACAATATCTCCGCCTATTAAAATTTCTCTCGGATTATAGCTTGCAAGCTGACTTGTAAGAGAATTTACCGAATCACTGCCCGATATTTCGGTTGCGTAAAGCTCGCCTGTTGAAATATCGCAAAAGCAGAGTCCGATTTTTTTGCTGTCAGAAAACATACAGCAAATGTAGTTGTTTCTGCCCTCGTCAAGCATACTCGACTCCATTACCGTACCGGGTGTGATAACTCTTATAATATCACGCTTTACAAGTCCTTTTGCCGTGGCAGGGTCTTCGGTCTGTTCACAGATTGCAACCTTGTAGCCTTTGGCGACAAGTCTTGCGATATATCCCTCACAGCTATGAAAAGGTACACCGCACATCGGTGCCCGTTCAGCCTGACCGCAATCTCTGCCTGTGAGTGTAAGCTCAAGCTCCTTTGACGCAATTTTGGCGTCATCGTAAAACATCTCGTAGAAATCTCCCAGACGGAAGAAAAGAATACTGTCTTTATTCTGCTCTTTAATTTTAAAATACTGTTTCATCATAGGAGATAACTCTGCCAATGTTTTCACACCCTTTCAAGGAAAATCTATCAGCCGCAACCGCCGCAAGTGCTGCAGCTTCCGGAGCATGATGATGTCGAGTAATCGGCTGTTTCGGGGTCTGCGCCCTCTGCCGACTGCTGAACAATGGCAAGAACTCTGTTTGCAACCATATCAAAAGCGTCTTTTGCCTCGTTGTAAGCAATCATATTCTTGTTTGACATAATCTTAGAGTAGTCCTCTCTCATCTGGCTGTTAAGGAGTGCGAGCTTGTCGCTGTCTTTATCTTTTTTAGATGCCTCGTTGTTGATAGACATTCTCTTCATATTAAAATCGCCGATAAGGTTCTGAAGCTCCATATCTGCGTCAGCGTCTGCCTGTGCTTTTTGGAGAGCGATATACGACTCTTCCTGCTGAATAAGTTTGCCAAGCTCTCTTGCCTTTTCAATAATATCCATAATTTTATCCTTTCCTTACACAAGTTCGCCCTTGAGTATCCAATTTCTCGCCTGTGTAATCTTAACATTCTGAAATGTGCCTATAAGGCTCTTATCGCCTTTAAGCTCCACTATTATATTGCCACTTGTTCTGCCGTTTAATTCACCGTTTTTGCCTGTTTCCGATTCAATAAGTACCTTTTCGGTGTTATTAACCATAGACGCACACCTTTTTGCTGCGATTTCTTCCTGAACATCAAGCAGTTCTCTGAACCATTTTGATTTTTCCTCTGCGGAAATCGGGTCATCCATCTTAGCGGCAGGTGTGCCCACTCTCGGTGAATAAATGAAAGTGAACAAAGATGTAAATTCCACTTCACGAATAAGTGAAAGTGTTTCTTTGAAATCCTCATAGGTTTCACCCGGGAAACCTACTATAATATCGCTTGTGAGCGATACTCCGTCAATTTTTTCTTTGGCATAATTTACAATATCAAGGTATTTTTTTCTGTCATAATGCCTGTTCATCGCTTTTAAAATTCTGTCCGAACCGCTCTGGAAAGGCAGATGCAGATGTTTACTGATATGTGTGCCGTTAGCAATTGTATCAATAAGTTCTTTTGAACAATCCTTTGGATGCGATGTCATAAATCTAAGCCAATAGTCACCGTCAATAGAATCAATTTCGTGCAAAAGCTGAGCGAAAGTAGGCTTATCGGCAAGAGTTTTGCCGTAAGAGTTTACATTCTGACCAAGCAAAGTAATATCTTTGTAGCCTGCTGAAATCATCTGCCTTGCTTCATCAAGGATAAGCGACTTTTCACGACTGCGTTCTCTGCCTCTTACATAAGGCACAATGCAGTATGTGCAGAAATTGTTGCAGCCGTACATAATTGAAAGCCAGCCCTTGAAAGTGCCGTCACGCTTGACAGGTATTCCCTCGTAAACCTTTTTGTCATCATTGTCACGCTCATATACACGCTTGCCGTCTGCAAGTGTATGATACAAAAGCTGTGGGAAACGGTGCAGAGAATGAGTACCGAAAACAAGACTTACAAACGGAAAGCTCTTATACATCTTGTTTGCGATATGCTCCTGCTCCATCATACAGCCGCACAAAGCAATGACAATCTGCGGATGTTTTCTCTTTAAAGACTTTAACGCACCGACATTTCCAAAAACTCTGTCCTCGGCGTGTTCTCTGATTGCGCAGGTATTAAAAAGAATAAAATCGGCGTCGTCCACGGTTTCGGAAAATTCAAAGCCCGCTATTTCAAGCATACCTTTAATTCTCTCACTGTCAGCAACATTCTGCTGACAGCCGTAGGTGCGTATATAAGCCACAGGCTTATCGCCACGCTTTCTATCCTGCATAATCTGAGAAATCAATCTCATATATTCAAACTGTTGGTCTGAAATAACATCAGAGGTAACATTACCAAGTATTGTGTTTTCAGGCAAAACAATGCACTCCTAATCCATTTTATTAACTAAAATATTGTATCACAAATTACGGCAATTTTCAATATTTTTCTTAAGTTTTTAATATTTATACAAGTATTATACAGATTTGTACCAATTGCCGTTGTATTCGGGAGTGGTGCCGACGATTATGTTTTGTGCTATTTCAAAATCGGTGGAAAATGTCATATTTCCCGAGTAGTCAAGAGATGTTGTCATAATTTTTGATGTAAGAATAAGACGGATATGGTGAATTGTCTGATTAATTCCCGCCGATTCAAAGGTGCTTACGATTTCAGAGGAAAAACTGCCCGTAAGGTTAAACGATACATTTACCATCGGCCCGTAGTTTGAAAGCACGGTAATATCTGTGAAAGAACCGAGCGGTATGTCGATTTCCACATCGTATATTTTTGCAATTTCCTGCTGTACGCTTAGCATTATATCCGCCTTAAGCTCATTGATTTTAAACGAATCGGTTGTTATTGCCTGTACTTTGCCGTCTTTGGAATATTGTATTTTTGCTAAATCGTCATAGTTATAATTAAAACTTCTTATACTGCTGTTTACAGCCTCGCAAACAGAGTTTACGGAGATAATTTCCGCCTGTATTCTGATGTATTCGCATTTAAATTCCGCAAGCTGTTGTTCACAGAAAACTATAATTAAAACGAACACCAAAACTATCGACAAAAGAACACATTTAAGCCTTTTAAATTTTATCTTCTTTCTCTTGTAAAAAAGCAAAAAAACACCCCTCGATATTCTATACGAGAGGTGTAAATTTTGTTAATATTATTCTTCCGAAGAATTACAATTGCTGCCGCAACCCTCGCAGTCAGCCGGGTCACACTCTTCGCCGTCAAAGATGTCAGAGAAGTCAAACTCAAGAAGCTCACCGCAGTTAGGGCACTCAATTTCGCCCTCAAGGAGAACATCCTCGGATACATTAAGCTTTTGACCGCATGCATCGCAAGTCACTTCATAAAAAACATCGTCTTCGTTTTCTTCGTCATCTTCATCGTCATCATAGTCAAAGTCATCATCTTCGCCGTAAAGCTCTGTTTCAGCCTCTGCAAGATCCTGGTCAATCTCATCAACCTGAGCCGAAAGCTCATCATAGAGGTCTTCCATATCTGTTACAGAATATGACATATCGTCAAGAAGATCGATAATTGCGTTCATAACCTTAACTTCCGGTTTTGATTCATCAAGGTTTAAGCCTTCGCAAAGTCCGCGAATATAAGCAATTTTTTCTGTTAAATTCATAATAATTCCTCCGCAAAGCGATTAAGCTCTGCCCATATACTCACCGGTTCTTGTGTCGATCTGGATCGTTTCGCCCTCGTCAATAAAGAGAGGAACTTTAATCTCAGCACCTGTTTCAAGAGTAGCAGGCTTTGTAGCGTTGGTTGCTGTATCACCCTTAAAGCCTGGGTCAGTCTTTGTAACCTTAAGCTCTACAAAGTTAGGCGGCTCTACACCGAATACGCTGCCCTTGTAAGAAAGAACCTTACAAACCATATTCTCTTTAACGAACTTGAAGTTGTCGCCGAGAACGCTCTTGTTAATCGGGATCTGCTCCCATGTTTCTGTATCCATAAAGTAATAAAGATCACCGTCTGAATAGCTGTACTCCATATCCTTTCTGTCAATAAATGCAGTAGGATATTTATCGTTAGGGTTAAAAGTCTTTTCAACAACCGCACCTGTAATAACATTTCTGATCTTTGTTCTTACGAAAGCGGCACCCTTACCTGGCTTTACATGCTGGAATTCGATGATTGATACAACCTGACCATCCATTTCAAATGTAACGCCGTTTCTGAAATCACCTGCTGATATCATAAGTAATACCTCCTAAAATATACATAATTACAGCAAAATAATCCTTGCCATTATGTGTCATATGCTATTATACATAAAAAATAAACAAATTGCAAGCATTTTAAAGAATTATTAGTTCTTTTGGCAAAGATACAAAGTTATTATATCCTTTTTCGGTGACATAAAGCATATCTTCAATTCTTACACCGAACTTCTTTGGCAGGTAAATTCCGGGTTCGTCGGTAATTACCATACCCTCTTCAAGGATTATTTCTCCCCTCGGAGAAACATTTGGCAGCTCGTGAATTTCAAGTCCTACGCCGTGACCCGTTGAATGACCGAAACACTCTCCGTAGCCTGCCTCTGTTATAATATCTCTTGCAATTTTATCAATTTCAGAGCAAGTTTTGCCTGCCTTTACTTCATCTAACACGGCAAGTTGAGCCTTTAATACAATATTGTAAATCTCTCTTTGCTCATCTGTAGCAAAATTAACCGCAACGGTTCTTGTCGTGTCGGAGTGATAGCCGTCATAAACAGCCCCGAAATCCATAGTAAACAAATCTCCAGATTTAACAACATCGTCACTCGGTACGCCGTGTGGCAACGAAGTTTTACTGCCTGTGATTGTTATTAAATCAAAAGAAACTCTTTCCGCACCGTACTGCTTCATCAGATATTCAAATTCAACTGCGATTTTTCGCTCGCTGACACCGGGTTTGATGTAATTTAAAATTTCATTATATGCCTTTTCGGCAATCTGTTGAGCCTTTAAAATTTTGTCAAACTCCGATTTATCTTTAATAATTCTGATGTTTGAAACAGCCTTATCAAGCGCACTGTCACAGTAAAATTCAATTCCCTTTTCGGCAAAATGCTCTTTGTACAAATCATTTTCCGCAACGGTAAATGTATCTGCCTCTGCAACAATTTTTGTGACGCATTCTTTTTTAAGAATTTCGCTTATATCCGCAATCAGCTTTTTAAAGCAGATTACTTCACAGCCGACTGCGAATTTCTGTGCCGCCTCAAAGTATCTGAAATCCACAAGCAAATATGCTTTGTCGCTTGTCAGTAAAAATACACCCTCGCTGTGATGAAAGCCGCTGAAATATCCGACATTGATTTCATTTTTTATTAAAACTGCGGTGTCGGGTGATTTTATAAAAGCTCTTAACTTTTCTGTTCTCAAGCTGTTCATTACTTCATCAAGTCCTTTAAAGCTGTAATTGCAAGGAAGTAGCTGTTTTTGCCAAAGCCTGCAATCTGGCCTGCGCATACAGGTGCAATTACAGATGTGTGTCTGAATTCTTCCCTTGCGTGGATATTTGACATATGCACCTCGACAAACGGAATCTTTACACAAGCAATAGCATCTCTTAATGCATAGCTATAATGTGTAAGAGCGCCCACATTTATTACCGCACCGTCAAAGTTTTCTCTTGCGGCATGAATTTTATCAATAAGGTCGCCCTCGTGATTTGACTGATAAATCTCAACAGAAAAGCCCTGCTCATTTGCAAATGCCTTAATCTGCTCGGAAATGCTTTGAGCGGTTTCCTCTCCGTAAATGCCTTTTTCTCTTACTCCTACCATATTAAGGTTAGGTCCTAAAATAACAAGAATTTTTTTCATTTTTATTCACCAAATTTCCTGATAAAATGACAAAAAGCGGACAGTAAAAACTGTCCGCTTATTTTGATTACCTGAATTTTCTCTTACGAGCTGCTTCGGACTTCTTTTTACGCTTTACAGAAGGCTTTTCATAAGCTTCTCTCTTGCGCACCTCAGCAATAACGCCAGCTCTTGCACACTGCTTTTTGAATCTTCTTAAAGCACTCTCAAGAGATTCGTTATCCTTAAGTCTGATTTCTGCCATCTATCTTCCCTCCCATCTGCCATTTGGCATGGGTAATTTGCATATGTTGCATTTGTTATTATACAATAAACAATTCTTATTGTCAATAGAAATGTAGAAATTTAGGGAAAATTAAGTAAATTTATAAATAAAATAAAAATTATGGCTTAACTACAAGGTTTACAAGCTTATTAGGAACATAAATTTCTTTGATGATATTCATATTCTCTATAGCTTTAGCCACATTTGCGTCTGCCTTTGCCATATCAAGAACTGCGTTCTTTTCTGACTCAACAGGAATGTTAAGCTTTGTCTTAATTTTACCGTTTACCTGTACAACGATTTCTATTGTTTCGTCTTTGCACTTAGCCTCATCGTACTCAGGCCATTTCTGCTCTGCTACTATACCGTCGCCGAGTTTGCACATTTCAAATACTTCTTCTGTAACATGCGGTGCAAACGGGTTAAGGAGAATTGTGAAGATTCTAAGTTCCTCCTTAGTGATTGCGCCTGTAGCAGTAATATCATTGATAAGTGCCATAAGTGTTGCGATTGCGGTGTTGAACTTAATGTTCTCAATGTCATCGCCGACTTTTTTGATAGCCTTGTGGAATGATGATTCAAGTTCCGGACGGATGCCGTCTGCATTGTTAAGAATTGTCTGGAGGTTGTAGTAACGCTCAATAAATCTGCGGCAGCCTCTGATGCTTGACTGGCTCCAAGGAGCGGCCTTTTCAAAGTCGCCGATAAACATTTCGTAAAGACGGAGTGTATCTGCACCGTATTCGTCTACGATTTCGTCAGGATTTACTACATTGCCTCTTGACTTACTCATCTTCTCGCCGTTTTCGCCGAGAATCATACCGTGTGATGTTCTCTTTGCATATGGCTCCGGAGTATTTACAACGCCGATGTCATAGAGGAACTTATGCCAAAAACGGCTGTAAAGCAAGTGGAGTGTAGTGTGCTCCATACCGCCGTTGTACCAGTCAACAGGTGACCAATACTTGATAGCCTCTTTTGACGCAAGTGCTTTGTCATTGTGCGGGTCCATATATCTTAAGAAATACCATGACGAACCTGCCCACTGTGGCATTGTATCGGTTTCACGCATTGCCTTGCCGCCGCAGCACGGGCAAGTTGTTTCAAGCCAGTCTGTCATCTTAGCAAGAGGTGATTCGCCGTTGTCTGTAGGCTCATAAGACTCTACCATCGGAAGTCTGAGCGGGAGTTCACTTTCGTCAATCGGAACATATCCGCACTTGTCGCAGTGAACAATCGGAATAGGCTCGCCCCAATAACGCTGACGGGAGAATACCCAGTCACGAAGTTTGTAGTTTACCTTTGAGTGACCTTTGCCCTCCGACTCAAGCCAAGAAATAATCTTTTTCTTAGCTTCGTCAACAGTAAGACCGTCAAGCATACCCGAATTAACCATAATACCTGTTGCACAGTCTGTATAAGCCTCTTCCTGCACATTGCCGCCCTTAACAACCTCAATGATAGGAAGGTCGAATTTCTTTGCAAATTCCCAGTCACGGGTATCGTGAGCAGGAACAGCCATAATAGCGCCCGTACCGTAAGATACAAGTACATAGTCGGAAATAAAGATAGGAATTTCCTTGTCGTTTACAGGGTTAATAGCCTTAACGCCATCAACAAGAACACCTGTTTTGTCCTTGGCAACCTCTGTTCTTTCAAAGTCGGACTTTCTTGCCGCAGCTGCCTGATATTCACGGATAGCGTCAATATTAGATAGCTTGTCTGCCCACTTTTCAATGAGAGGGTGTTCCGGAGAAATTACCATATATGTTGCACCGTAAAGAGTATCTGCTCTTGTGGTGTAAATTGTAAGTGTGTCGCCTGTGGTTGTCTTGAAATCAACCTCTGCGCCCGTACTTCTGCCAATCCAGTTTTTCTGCTGTGCTTTAACTCTTTCAGGATAATTTACAAGGTCAAGGTCATTGATAAGTCTGTCTGCGTAAGCTGTAATCTTAAGCATCCACTGTGACTTTACCTTATGAACAACCTCACTGCCGCAGCGCTCGCAAACGCCGTTTACAACCTCTTCGTTTGCAAGAACGCACTTACACGAAGTACACCAGTTTACATTCATTTCCTTTTTGTAAGCAAGACCTTTTTTGAAAAGCTGAATGAAAATCCACTGTGTCCACTTGTAGTAGTCAGGGTCGGTTGTGTTAATCTCACGGCTCCAGTCAAAAGAGATACCGAGTGATTGAATCTGCTTTTTAAAGCGGGCAATATTTTGCTTTGTAACGATTTCGGGATGAATATGGTTTTTGATTGCGTAGTTTTCGGTAGGAAGACCGAATGCGTCCCAGCCGATCGGATAAAGTACATTGTAGCCCTGAAGTCTGCGCTTTCTTGCTACGGTGTCAAGTGCCGTATAAGGTCTTGGATGACCTACATGAAGTCCCTGTCCCGACGGATAAGGAAACTCAATAAGAGCATAGAATTTTTCTTTTTCAGAGTTGTCCTCTGCGTGGAAAACGCCCTTATCTTCCCAAATTTTTTGCCATTTGCCCTCAATGGGCTTATGATTATATTTCAAAATTGAGTCCTCCTCAAGATTTATTAGTCAACAATATCGGAAATGTCAATTTCCTTACCGTCCTGCCAGAGTCTTTCAAGGTCGTAAAACTCTCTTGCCTCGTCTGAAAAAATATGAACGATAACATCGACATAGTCAAGCAATATCCATGAATTTGAACGGTAGCCCTCGATATGACTTACAGAAATGCCTGCCTCGTCAAGCTGATACTCAACCTCGTCCGCAATAGCTTTTACATGAGTTGAGCTTGTACCTGTCGCAATTACCATATAGTCTGCAAGCGAAGAAATATCGCCAATTTCGATTAACTTGATGTTAAGACCTTTTTTGCTGCTTATAGCCTTAGCTGTCAGAATTGATTGCTCGTAAGAATTCATTTGGCTGTTCCTTTCGTTGAATTATTTATTACAATTTCGTTGTAACAGGCAAGGGCGTCGGGGTGAATTATCATTGCCCTTTTAGACAAGTCTTTTAAAGTGAACTGCAATCCGTACAGCATTGCGTTTTCAAGAGATTTGCCTGCCTTTTTGCGCATTGTTTTTATGCCGTTATAATCTCTTTCGGCAGAAGTAAAATCCGCTATAAAAATTATTTTTTCAAGCAAAGACATACCTGCTCTGCCTGTGGTGTGGTATCTTACTGCGTTTAAAATATCTTCGTCTGTAATTTTAAGAATATCACGAATATACACACTTCCGCTTATACCGTGCCACAGCTTTGTCGATTTTTCCTGCACATTATCTAAAATTATACCACCATCTGTCATAATTTGCAACTGTTCTTCTTTAGGTGTTTCTTTGGTAATGTCGTGCAGTATGCCTGCAACGGCTGCTTTTTCGGTATCCGCACCGTATTTTTTTGCAAGTCTTACAGCCTCTTTAGAAACATTTACGCTGTGCGTATAGCGGTAATCGCTCATTCTTGATTTTATAAGTTTCTTATATTCGTCTGAATTCATAAAATCACACCCTGTATAAATTATTTTCCTTAATATAATTAAAAACCCTGCTGTCAATCAGATTTTCCAATACCGTGTCGTTGTCGATGTTGTCACGCACATAGGTTGACGAAACCGTTAAAACCGAGTGATTAAGTATAATCGCCTTTGCACCCATTTTTTTGAGAACATTATCGTAATGTTCTTTAAGTTCGGATACGCTGTCGTCATCTCTCGGAATGGCGATTACGGTAGCAAGCCTGAAAATTATTTCAGGATTTTTCCAATTTTGCATAGATAAAAACATATCTGCGCCGACGATAAAATAAAAATCATCGTTTTCGTTTTGACTTTTTAAAAGTTGCAATGTACGGTAAGTGTAACTTTTGCCCTCTAATTTTATTTCAAAATCGGATACTTCCGCATACGGAAGTTCGGCACTTGCAAGGCGGCACATATTTAATCTGTGCTCGCACGAAACAAGGTTTGCGCTTTCTTTATGCGGCGGCACAAAAGTAGGCATAAGAATAACCTTATCGAGTTTTGCGACATCGTGGCTGTACTTCGCCATTTGAATGTGACCGTTGTGTATTGGGTTAAAAGTACCGCCGAGTATTCCTATTCTGCTCATTTTCTTCTGTTCTTAGGGAGAACAATTTTAGGCTCGTCCTCATTCTTTTTATAGAGAACAAATTTTGAACCGATAACCTGTACAACTTCCGCACCGCATTTTTCGGCGATAAGTTCGGCAGCTTCTCTTGAAGAATAACCGCTGTTCTCAAGCACTTTGCCCTTTATAAGCTCTCTTGCCTTGAGTGCGTCGTCTGCCTGCTTTACAATGTTATCTGTGATTTCACCCTTACCGATCATAAGGATAGTTTCAATAGGATTTGCAAGACCACGAAGGTATGCACGCTGTTTACTTGTGAGCATTTAACTGCTCCTTTCTGAAATTTATATAAATTATTTGTCAAATCTGTTTTTCAGTTCAGCCTGTAACTTGCGTAAAGCAATTCCTCTGTGGCTGATTTTGTCTTTTTCTTCGGCTGTAAGTTCGGCAAAGCTTTTTCCGTTGAAGTCAAAAATCGGGTCATATCCAAAACCGCCGTTGCCGTTCGGAGTATGAGAAATTGTACCGTTGCATATGCCGTCAACTTCAATTTTTTCTTTGTCGGATAAAATACAGCAGATTGCTGATGTAAAATGTGCTGTTCTCTTTTCGTCGGGTACACCCTGCATTTCTTCTAACAATTTAGTGTACTTTTCTTCGTCAGTGGCATTTTCTCCGCAGTATCTTGCGGAATACACACCCGGTCTGCCGTCAAGTGCATCAACAGATAAACCCGAATCATCTGCAATGGCAGGCATACTCGTTGCTTTGAAAGCGGCATTTGCTTTTATAAAAGCGTTTTCGGCAAAGGTCGTACCTGTTTCCTCAACTTCGCCGAGGTTTACACCTGCCTCTTTTGCGGAAACCGCATCTATGCCGAGGGGTTTTAAAATTCTTTCAAGTTCTTTTAATTTTTTTGCGTTATTGGTTGCAATGATAAATTTCATACCGCACCTCTTAATTCTGCGCAAAGAGAGCCCTTGCAAAGTCCTCTGCATCAAACGGCTGTAAATCGTCTATCTGCTCACCTACGCCGATGTATTTAACAGGAATACCGAGTCCCTCTTTGATTGCAAGTACAACGCCGCCCTTGGCTGTACCGTCAAGTTTAGTAAGAACAATACCCGTAATGCCTGTTGCAAGGCTGAACTGCTCTGCCTGATTAACGGCATTTTGACCTGTGGTTGCATCAAGTACAAGTAACTTTTCTTTCGATGCGTCCGGCAGTTCTCTGTCTATAATTCTGTTGATTTTTGCAAGCTCGTCCATAAGGGGTTTTTTATTGTGAAGTCTGCCCGCCGTATCGCAGATAATAACATCTGCGTGTCTTGCCTTAGCGGCTGAAATTGCGTCATAAATTACAGCGGCAGGGTCGCTGCCCTCGTTCTGCT
>ERZ773138.23-NODE-23-length-146875-cov-9.677026_pt1 | contig 146875 bp, 167 predicted proteins | sample MGYA00511114_ERZ773138 | MGnify/ENA primary metagenome ERZ773138 (study PRJEB29015, sample SAMEA2737805) | human gut metagenome | biome: human gut; feature: human-associated habitat; material: faeces | place: China | collected 2012 ...
CATACCAGTGATGTCAGCCGAACTGTCTGCTACTATAAAGTATGTCCGACAGATTAAAAAAGACTCATGTATATCAATTATCCGCCGGTGTATATTACACAAGCTGTTAATCGATATACATGAGTCTCATTATTTAAGATTTGCCAGATTATACTCTCTTATTATAATCAGAATGTTGACAAATCACACTTTCGTGCTAACTACTCCCTCATGGAATATTAAGTTACTCGATAAATATTATCAAATGTATCCATGTGTGTCAACATCTTATTTTAGAAATATTTTTTCTTTACAAATCAGCTACGCTCCACGCATTTAATGTCTTTAAAATGATTTCAAGTGTATCTTCTCTTGCTTTCTGACATTCCTGTGGATATTTCTTCTCTCTTGGGAGCGCACCATTATTTACCGGAAAATATCCGAGATTATGACTGCCAGTCTCTGAATTGATGTGTTTGAAGCCGTAGCTAAAGTTCTCCCGCTTTAACCGTGCTGTCAATAATTCTGCATCATGCTTTGCCGGAACAGATTCATCATGTGTAGAGGTAAGAAAAAGAATATCTCCACAGATCTTTTCTACCGGTATCTCATTCTCAATCGTTCCCTCTTTCTCCCATTCCTCAAAAAAATACAACAGCCGCACATGATGTTCCTTTATACATTTTTTCAGGAAGTTGGAGAACATATGCTTATTTGAAACATAAGGGAAATCATTTCCACGATATGAAACCATAGCCTTACATGGATCTGCATCTGCCTTACCACTGCCCTGCATAATATGTCCAAAGGAAGATGCAGCTATAACAAGACTGATATCCGGAACAACTGATGCAGCAAGCAAAGCCATTCCTGCGCCTTTGGAATTACCATACATACCAAAACGCTTAAATCTGCCATCTCCATACTCTTTCATACGGTCAACCGCAGTCTGAAACATCTCCAAAGGAATTGCCCGCATCTGATCCGGCTGTCTGGGTGCGCCATAATAAGTCATGGCAAGAACTGAATACCCTTTCCCTGAAAATAACTCCGCGTACTTCTCAGGCAGTTCCAATCCCTTAAGTCCCTGAATAACGATCAGTAGCCTGTCATCCTTGTTTTCTGCCTCATATAAAACTCCCTCAAATCCATCGTTCAGATATGTATATCTCTGTTTTTTCATAGCTGTCTCCTTTATCAAAGTTCCTGTATCATCTTCTCAAACAATTGTTTCTTTATTTTCTTTTCCAAATTCATGAATATTCATCCGTACAAGCCTTTCTTTTATACCGCCTGTCGACTTTGTATTTTTCACATTCATATGGCGCACAATTTCGCCAGAACACAAGAATTGAAAACATCAAGTTAGTCATTTCTAATCCATGTCATTATAGCACACTGCTCATAAAAGTGGAAAATAAATATTAACTCTCTCTATAGGCTTCTTTTCACCTCTGCGATCCAATCATTAATTTTGTTCTCTGCTGTTTGCAGTACCCGACCGCCTTGTGAGTCAAATTTGATCTCCATTGGCTTTATGATCTCTGCACCTTTACATTCCTTGATCATATCCTTGATCACATGTCCCGGTCATCCGCCATTTGTCATGAATGGTATTACCTTTTTCCCTGTAAAATCAAGCCGTTCAAGCTGTGTAAATACAGCTACCGGATAAGTTCCCCACCAGCATGGGCCACATACGAAAATATTGTCATAATCTGAAATATCTTCCAGATATTTTTTTAACTCCGGTCTTGCATTCTCTCTTAATTCCTGCTGTGCTTCTTCTGTACATTTATGATAATCTTTCGAATAATCATCTACTGTCTCAACCTCAAACAGATCTCCACCGACTGCCTTCTGAATAAACTCTGATAGATATATAAAGGATTTTGCTGATATTCTAAGATCTTGTTTTTAACATAACCCAAAATTCTTTCATCCAATTTTTCCGTAAAAAAGTGGAATATAAAGTGTGTTAATTGTTGCTTATAACCTACGCACTTTATATTCCATTAAAAAGCTCCCGTTTTTATTTCTTTACAATTTTAACCTTGTTTCCCTGTCCTTTATTTTTAAGGATCTTCTTATATGCTTTTAATTTCTTAGATGGCACTTTGATCTTTGCATTTGCTTTTATTCCCTTAAATGCATTCTTGCCGACACTCTTTAATTTTGTTGTCTTTACAGTTATCGTAGATAACTTCTTACATTTCTGGAATGCAGATGCTCCGATCGTCTTTACATTTTCTCCGATCGTTACGCTCTTTACTTTAGTCTTATTGTACAGCGCTTTCTTTGCGATCGAAGTTACCTTAAAGGTCTTTCCACCAAGCTTCACAGTCTTCGGAATCACTACTTTTGTGGTCTTTGTACTCTTTATACCTGCAAAGGCAACTTCAGAACCACTGGTAAACTTATACTTATATGCACCAGATGTTACTGTTGTTCCTTTCTTTGCATATATTATAAAGTTCTTGGTTATGCCTCCGGTATATTTGCCTTTTCCCTTGATAATCACGGATGCTTTTCCAATATTCTTATTCTTCTTATAGGTAACTGTATAATCAGTTCCTGCCTTCAATTTCTTTCCAGCAAAGGTTACAGATTTTACCAAAGGCTTCTTCGCCTTTCCGTTATAAGCATATTTTGTTGTACCCAAAGTAACAGCTGTCTTTGCATTTGTCAGCTTATAGGAGCTCACTGGAACAGCGATCACTACCTTTATTGCCGGAGATGCCAGATAGTTCTCTGTCTCTGCATATCGTACATAATAATTACCTGCTGCAAGCCCACTCACCATTGTGCCTGATGTTACACTGACCCAATGAACCTCATCTGTACTGTATTCCATTGCTGTCGTCAGCTTATCGATTGCTCCGTCCTTTGCCCCTGCCTTACTTACATTTATGGCAGTCAGCCTTGCTGGCGCTGCTTTGGCTGCTTTCTCGATTTTAAACTGTACCTGTGTCTCATCATGATATATGCCCATACCTGTAATCGTAACAACTGCATTTCCGGCATTTATGTTATCTGCATAAGCAACCGTATAATCTTTATCTTTTGCCAGTGTCTGTCCGGCATAGGTCACAAATACCTCCGGCTCCTTTGCTTTTTTGTCATAGGTATATGTTGTCGGATTCAGTGTAACAGATACCTCTGTATCAGTCATTCTGCGATAACGAAGTTCTGCACTTTGAGCGATCTCTCCACTAGGGTCATTGATTGTATTTCTGTCTGCTGTATCTGTCGGATGTTTTTTTCTCCGTACAAGTGAATAACCGTCTGGCAGAAATTCCTGAATGGAGCCCAGACTCTCTTCCAGTGTATTCTGACCATAATTTCCGATTCCATCCCCCACATTGTTTAATACCAGTTTTGAAGTTTTATCCATTGTAAGCTTCTCCAACCAGCATTGCCCAGAACTGTTATTTCCTGCTACCGTAACTTCACTTTCTTCGAGCACTACTCCACTATTTGTCATCCATTGCAAATTTCCAAGTCTTGCCTTTGCATTCTGGAAAGTCAATACTTTAGTAAGACTGGTACCAGTATTTTCAATCTTGCCTTTGTAGTTACCATTTATAATTGTAAGGTCATTTTCTGCGGCAAGTGTACCAATCGCTAACGTATGTCCATTCAGATCAAGTGTCACAGCTTTCGCCTCATCAATCGCCACATATCTTCCGTTTGCATACACATCCCGGATAAGTTTTATGGTATCTCCATCCTCTAAGTATCTCAGATCATTATATGCTCCCTCTCCGCCAAGATCACCATTCAGCATCCTCTTTGAAGTTCCATCTGCTCCTATCAGCTCTGCATATTCAATATTGGATGTTTCACACACCATACAGCGACCGGAATATCCTAATATAATCGGATGTTCACAATTATCTGCATAATATATCTGACCGGTTGCCGTCATCTGTACCCATTTTTTCTCTCCATCTTCATACGATACTGTATCATTCCGGGTCTGCAATGTCCCTCCAAGGAGCGGTATAGTATTGGAATCAGTACTTCCACTTCTGCTTATCGAAATCTCGTTTCCTGATGTATTCAGTATAATGGTGCTTCCCCCTATGACCGGATATCCCCCTGCTCCGGTAAGGGTAATCCCATATTGAGCCTGAAGCTCTGCATTACCAGCAATTACTGCATTATTTGCACTCATCATGGATATTCTTTTTGCATTGATCTTCGCATTTCCTTCGATTACAGCAGCATTACCATTTGCCTGTAACAGAACAGTTGTCGCAGGTGCATTGATTTCTGTATTTCCGGTTGATACAACGCCCTCTTCACTGGTTACTTTTTCATAACCGCTGCCTGTTGTATCTATCTTAAGATTACCATTTACTGCGGTCTTCTGGACATTCATCTCTACACCACTTTGGGTTTCTACCTTAAGATTACCTTCTGCTATTGTTTCTCCAATAAACAATATACTCCGATTCGAAGTAGTTCCATTTGATGACAGATAAATATCTTTTGCTTTGAAAAAGGCTTCTGATGCATTAATATTACTGCCATTAATTAAATCCAAATAATTACGGGTGCCTGTTTTTATCAAGCTGATTTCTCCGTTTTGTGCATCCGTTGCCTCTATCATATGCTTCACCGTTCCGTCCGACAGGTATAAGCCAAAATTATTTGCCTCAAGCTTAACAGAGCCGGCAGATATGAATGCATCACCGACCATTGCATCATTACTATTAAGTGCTATTTCTCCGGTGGTTTTTAAATCTACCAAAGAAAGTCCTTTTATAAGAGCATTTCCGCCATATCCGTTAAGCACAATATTTCCAGTATACTCATCCGTTATAAGGGATGAATCCTCAGTTCCGGCAATCAATGCTTTCGTATCTTCACTGTTTGCCAAATAGAATCTGCCCGACCCTTTCAGCGTCAGGGTTCCGTTTTCAATTTTCAGGATTTCTGTTGAACTTCCTCCATTTGAATATATCCTTACATTCCCATATACTTCTATAACGCCGGCATCATAATAGATATATACCTCAGGAAGCGAATCCGGGGCACACTCACTCATCGTTCCGCTTCCTCTGCTTCCTCCAAATTCATAATATTTACCATCCTGCAGTTCGGTTCCGTTTATGGATACCTTTAAAGTCTCCGCATGTACCAGACCCATACCCTGCGTTCCAATAAATACAGCCGTCACCATCAGCAGTACTGCTGCCAACATTCCAAACACTTTCTTTTTTAATTTCATAGATTACCTCCCCATATTTGATTTTTAGATTTGAATTATGAAATTACCCACCTTTTTCTCTTTATAGCATTCTTGTTTAAACAGTGTCAACCCATACAAGCTAAATCACTGAAGAAATCCTGTTAAAAACGGCATAATTTCACGCAGGTTGCCACTGTTATGTCGTTGTCTACTACAGAAAACGACAGTGGTCTCAGACTACTGTCCATCCAAGCCACTGCCGAATTTATAACTTCTTTCTATTTACTTTTATTTAACTGTTACCTTTACTTTCTTAGCGCATCCATTTACTGCATAGATATATACATAACAGGTGCCTTTTCCTTTTGCTGTGATCTTGCCATCTTTGGATACAGTTGCTACCTTTTTATTTGATGTGTCATATCTGAATTTTGCTGTATGACCAAAAAGTGGAAGTTTATTATTCTTTTTAACAATAGTTGCTTTTATCTTAGCTGTTTTTCCCTTTTTCAGGCTGTAAGCAGATTTCTTTATCTGAATCTTCTTGACATCTGTTACAGTCGTATTCTTCTTGCCAACCGCATGACCTGTAATGGATTTTCCAATGGTCACTTTCTTGCCGTCAACCTTCTTATATGCAACTACATAACATTTTACATTATCTTTCTGATTTACAGCCTTCTTGTTCAGCTTATTGATCGTCACAGATAAGGTCTTTGCAGCTTTTACAGACTTAACAACGGTGTATTTTCCCTTCTTACAATATGCCATATATACATCATATCCATCTGCTTTTGCAACCTTACCCCACGTTACTTTTATCGTCTTTCCTGTAGTGATACTGAACTTGGAGCTTAATGCCTGATCATTTACTTTTGTCCGTTTTGCTTTTACTACTGGCTTTGAAGGCTCTGGATCTGATGGCGTAGACTGCTTCACTGTCCACTTTGCATAAAGAATTGTATTTCCTGTTAAAGCTTTGCCCGGCACAGCCGCCTTTGTGAGTGCCTCGTCTGTGTACCAGCCTGCAAATTCATATTCAGCTTTACTTGTTGTTGGAAGCACATCCGGGAGCTTCTTCTGATGTACGGCTTCAGTTACTTCACTTCCGCCATTTGTGTTATATGTAATCTTATATCCAAGGTTATCATTCTCGATAACTGTATATGGAACATTTCTCTCTAATGGACTGTTTGAATTTGTTGTATACCAATTAAAATCTGCATATCCAACATCATCTTTATGGTCTTTATGTTCATCCGTCTGCTCAACTTCGTAACACTTCTGGCTTCCAACACCGATTCCAACGCTTATATCATCCGGATCAGAATCAGCAGATGTGATCCAGATCATATGACATTTCCTACATACAGTGATCCATTTATTAGGCGATAACTGATTACCAAAATAAATCTTGTCCCCAACCTGCACTTCGTCTGCTTTTAATACTACCTTTGATGCATCTACGATATCTGCCGCAGCTTTCTTGTCTGCATCTACATACTTACAGATTGAACATGTATATCTGGCTTCACCTGCAGTTCCATAAGAATGTTCCTGGAAATCTTCCTTCAAATCACTATGTTCACAGGTTGCCGCATGCCAATGACCATATGCATTACTGCTCCAATTATCAGAAAATGTATGCTCATGTGCACCTATTTCTATCCATTTTGCATATAATGTTATATCTTCAAATATTGAAAGTTCTCGCTGAGCTGCCTGTGTACATTCCTCATCTGTGTACCAGCCCTCTAACATATATCCTATTCTGGTCGTCGTTGGAAATATACTCGGTATATGTGTCTGTTTAACAGCATCTGCTATTGCACTACCACCATTTGTATTGTATTTAATCGTATATCCAAGATTTGAGTTTCCCATAACTGTATATGGCGTATTCTTCGGTAAATAAGCTTGTGTGAAGTAATAACTAAACTCACTATATCCAACATAACTGGCATGATCTTTGTGTGCATCTAATCTCTTTACAATAGAATTGATTCTGTCTCCAATTCCATATTTCGAAGGACCACCGTATGTTATCCAGATCATATGACATTGCTTACAGACTACTATCTGTTTGTCTGAAGATAACTCTACTCCTACATAAACCGTATCCCCTACCTGTATGTTTGTAGGATCAACCGTTCCTGACCTGTATTCTGCTGCGTTTACTTTCATTGTTCCCATGCCAACAAACATAACAATGCCAACCAGCAAGGCCGTCAGGATGCCTGTAACTTTGTTTTCTTTTAGTCGTCTTACCATATTTTCTTATCCCCTTTCATTCATCTGAATACAACACATAATACTACATATAGTATAATTATATCTGCATGTCTCATTATGTTGTTCCAAATAAGTTATTTTCTGGTATTGTACCATAATCATTTCTCCTTACCGGATTCTATGCACGAAATGTCTGAAAAACGGCATGAAATGTTTCACTAGGTCTGGAAATATGGCCTATGCGTGTATAAAAAAAGAAAGATAGCCTGTCACTATCATGTATCTTACACGATAATAAACAATACTATCTTCCTTTTTATTCTCTATTTGAACTTTATGAGTGATATTTTATTTTTACATCATACCCATTCCGCCGCCCATACCTGCACCTGCCGGCATAGCTGGAGCATCTTCCTTAATATCAGCTACAACAGATTCTGTTGTCAGTAATGTAGATGCTACGGATGTTGCGTTCTGTAAAGCACTTCTTGTAACCTTAACAGGATCGATGATACCTGCTTCGATCATATCTACATACTTCTCATTGTATGCATCAAAACCGATACCCGGCTGTGATTCTTTGATCTTATTGATGATAACAGATCCTTCCAGACCGGCATTTGCTGAAATGTGGAATAACGGAGCTTCCATAGCCTTAAGAACTACCTTAGCACCTGTCTTCTCATCGCCTTCAAGGTCTGCAACCAGTTCTGCAACCTTCTTAGCTGCATGAATATATGCTGATCCACCACCTGCGATGATGCCTTCTTCAACAGCAGCTCTGGTAGCATTTAATGCATCTTCCATACGGAGCTTAGCTTCCTTCATCTCTGTCTCAGTAGCTGCACCAACACGGATAACTGCTACACCACCTGCAAGCTTTGCAAGTCTTTCCTGAAGCTTCTCTTTATCAAATTCAGATGTTGTCTCCTCAAGCTGAGCCTTGATAACATTTACTCTGCCCTGAATATCTTCCTTTGTTCCGAAACCATCTACGATAACTGTATTCTCTTTTGTTACCTTTACACTCTTAGCACGACCAAGGTCATCTAATGTCGTATCCTTTAAATCATAACCGAGTTCTTCAGAAATAACCTTACCATTTGTAAGGATAGCAATATCCTGTAACATTTCTTTTCTTCTGTCACCATAACCCGGAGCCTTAACAGCTACAACCTGGAATGTACCTCTTAACTTATTTACGATCAATGTTGTAAGTGCTTCGCCTTCTACATCTTCCGCAATGATCAAAAGCTTCTGACCACCCTGTACGATCTGCTCAAGTACCGGAAGGATATCCTGAATATTTGAGATCTTCTTATCTGTGATCAGGATGTATGGATTATCAAGTTCTGCAACCATCTTCTCCATATCAGTTGACATGTAAGCTGAAATATATCCTCTGTCGAACTGCATACCTTCTACGAGGTCAAGCTCTGTCTTCATGGACTTGGACTCTTCAATCGTGATAACACCATCGTTTGATACCTTTTCCATAGCATCTGCAACCATCTGTCCAACTTCATCATCACCGGCTGAAATAGATGCAACTCTTGCGATCTGCTCTTTGCCGTTGATTGTCTGGCTCATCTCTGAGATTGTTTCTACAGCCTTGTCACAAGCCTTCTTCATACCCTTTCTGAGGATGATTGGATTAGCACCTGCTGCAAGGTTTTTCATACCTTCATTGATCATTGCCTGAGCAAGAACAGTAGCTGTTGTAGTACCATCACCTGCAACATCATTTGTCTTTGTTGCTACTTCTTTTACGATCTGAGCACCCATGTTTTCAAATGCATCTTCCAACTCTATATCCTTTGCAATCGTAACACCATCATTTGTGATAAGTGGTGAACCATATGACTTTGCAAGAACTACGTTTCTTCCTTTTGGTCCAAGTGTTACTCTTACTGTATCTGCTAACTGATTTACGCCTGCTTCAAGAGCCTTTCTGGCTTCTGCTCCGTATTTAATTTCCTTTGCCATTTCTTTCTACCTCCAACTGTTTTTCTGCTATCTGATTATTCACTTACAACTGCAAGAATGTCACTCTGTTTTACGATGATATATTCATCATCACCGAGCTTAACTTCTGTTCCTGCGTATTTAGAATAAATAACTCTGTCTCCTGCCTTTACTTCCATAGGAACCTTAACGCCATCGACAACAGCTCCGGGACCAACTTCTACAACATCTGCGTACTGTGGCTTCTCTTTTGCCTGTCCCGGTAATACAATACCTGATTTTGTTGTCTCTTCTGCTACGGACTGTTTTAATACAACTCTGTCTCCTAATGGTACTAATTTCATAATATATATTCCTCCTAACATATTAAATCCGTTCTTATCTGCCTTATGTACTCCGGCAGTTCCTAGCACTCATATCTCTCGAGTGCTAACACAATTATTATTGTATTCATTTTGTGGAAAAAATCAACCCCTAAAATGATAAAAAATATATTAAATGGACAAGGTCTCTTACATTATATGAAATATACCCTGAATTCAGAACGAAAACCGGCGATTTTGATTTGTAAATTCAGGTGTTGCATGATATGCTTCTAATACAGGAATCAAACCGATGATTTCTGACATGATACAGGATAACGCCTGTTCAAAGGCTGCTATCCAAATGATATATAGAAATGGAGAATACTATGGCTGAACAATTATACACAATACCTGTCAACGATGCCTTTCATGCAGACTGTGAATGTCCTCTCTGTCAGATGCAGAAAACGCTGGAGGAACATGCCATCGAATATACGATGGGACCAAGCTATATGGAAGACGATAATCGTGCTATGACAGATAAAATGGGCTTCTGCTCCCATCACATCGGCATGTTATATAAAGAAAAGAATCGTCTGGGACTTGCCCTGATGTTAAAGACACACACTGATAAAACGATCCGGGATCTGAAAGCTTTATCAGAAAAAGGAACTCCTGCAAAACCGGGACTTTTTTCCAAGCAGTCAAATTTTTCCGGTGTCGGTGCATATATCAAAGAACTGGAAAGCTCCTGCTTTATCTGTGACCGTATGAATCGTACCTTTAACCGCTATGTCGATACGATCTTTCATATGTGGAAAAAAGATCCTGAATTCAAGGATACCTTCAAAAGCAGCAAGGGATTCTGTACTTACCACTACGGTATCCTCTACGATACCTCTATCACAAAGCTGTCCAAAAACCAATGTGAAGAATTCATAGAAGCTTTGAATCACTTATATTTTGAAAACATGGAACGTGTCAACGGAGATATCGGATGGTTCATCGATAAATTCGACTATCGATTCAAGAATGAACCATGGAAGAACTCAAAGGATGCCCTACCTCGCGGCATAATCAAGGCTAATCATACATTTGTAGAATAAAAAACGACAATATTACTGCCTGATAAACATAGGATACACACAAAAATACTGTGTACATTGCACTTCATAATAGTGAGTGTAATGTACACAGTATTTTTTATATAGTATAAAATTCACAGCAATATTGTCACCTTTTTACATTGCCTGTTTGGTTACATGACCGCCAAATGCCTGTGCCAGATCATGTGTCCACAGGTATTCACGATATCTTCTAAGCAGGCCTTTGTAAATCACCTTAACATTACTGCTCTTCCGAAAATCATCCGGCCTTATAAGCCCCGGTTGTTTATCGAGAATATGTATACCAGAACGTTCTAACACACTTGCCACGAACTGGGAACAGAAATAATTATATTTCCTCTCAATCGCCTTATTGCGTATAACACCATAAAGTCCCCAAAAATTATACCGATAGCGATCAGCATTTGCTTTAAATGCCGCAAGCTCCTGCAGTACATGTCTGTACTGCTTATCTGTCACGATCAGTTCCAGAACAACACAGCTTGTTTCAACATCTCTGCCAAATATTCCGGTATCAATATCTTCTATAATGAATCCACAGTTGAACGGATTATAGATTCCCTTTCTGGCGAAGCTGTACATCTCCCGAAGCTCCAGATCCAATGCAATGGATGCATGTGCATATGGCTCTTTTGTCCAGAATTTGATGATTCTTGCAGGAACTGTGTGTGTCTTGGAGACCAGGATATATAATTTTCTGTTTTCTAATTCTGATATATCATTTTTCATACTTTTAATAGACTAAATTTTATTTTCCCGGCTTATAGGAACTCTTTAATGAAACAATACGGTTATATACAGGATGCTCCTTAGTAGAGTCTTTGGAATCTACACAGAAAAATCCATTACGAAGGAACTGGAATGCTTCACCGGGTTTTGCATCTTCAAATGCTTTCTCGAGCTTACATCCCTGTAATACGGTCAATGAATTTGGGTTCAGATTCAAAGTACCATCCTCATTCAGCTTACCTTTTTCTTCATCCACGATATTCTCATATAAACGAACCTCAGCATCAATTGCACTTTCTGCTGATACCCAATGTATCGTTCCTTTTACCTTTCTTCCTTCGAATCCTGAACCACTCTTGGTTGCAGGATCATAAGTACAGTGAACAACTGTTACATTTCCATCTTCATCCTTCTCATATCCTGTACAGGTTACAAAATATGCATTCTTCAGACGTACCTCATTGCCAGGGAACAGACGGAAATATTTCTTAGGCGGTTCTTCCATGAAATCATCTCTTTCAATATAGAGATATTTGCTGAATGCAACTTCTCTGGAGCCTGCTTCCTCATTTTCCTGATTATTTTCAACCGGCAGATATTCTACCTGATCCTCCGGATAATTATCGATCACCAGCTTGATCGGATTCAGGACTGCCATATAACGGTTTGCTGTAAGCTTCAGATCATCACGCAGACAATACTCAAGCATCGCATAATCAACAGAGCTCTGGCTCTTTGAGATACCAACCAACTCCATAAACTTCTTAATAGAAGACGCAGTAAATCCTCGTCTTCTAAGTGCTGCGATCGATACAAGTCTTGGATCATCCCAGCCGTCTACGATACCATCCTCTACCAGCTTCTTAATATATCTCTTACCTGTAACTACATTTGTCAGATATAACTTTGCAAATTCGATCTGCTTTGGTGGATTCTCATATTCCAGTTCCCGTACTACCCAATCATATAAAGGTCTGTGATCCTCAAATTCCAGTGTACAGATAGAATGCGTTACACCTTCAATCGCATCCTCAATCGGATGAGCAAAATCATACATTGGATAAATACACCACTTATCCCCTGTATTATGATGTGTCATACGGGCAACACGATAGATAACAGGATCGCGCATATTAATATTCGGTGAAGCCATATCGATCTTTGCACGAAGCACCTTGCTTCCATCCGGGAACTCTCCGTTCTTCATTGCTTCAAATAATGCAAGATTTTCTTCAATACTTCTGTCTCTGTATGGGCTGTTTTTACCCGGCTCTGTCAGAGTTCCTCTGTATTCGCGGATCTCATCTGCTGTCAGATCACATACAAATGCCTTGCCTTTCTTGATCAATTTGACTGCTGCTTCATACATCTGGTCAAAATAATTGGATGCAAAGAATACTCTGTCTCCGAAATCGGCACCCAGCCATCTTACATCATCTAATATGGATTCTACAAATTCTGTCTTTTCCTTTGTTGGATTTGTATCGTCAAATCTCAGATTAAACTGTCCGCCATATTCCTGTGCAAGGCCATAGTTCAATAATATGGATTTGGCATGTCCTATATGCAAATATCCATTCGGTTCCGGAGGAAATCTTGTGACTACCTTCGTTACCTTGCCCTCCGCTATATCTTTATCAATAATCTGTTCAATAAAATTTTTCCCGATTGATTCTTCTGCCATCATTAATGCCTCCTTCATATAATTAGCATGACTTTTTTTAGTCTATCACATTTTACATAAAGCCTCAACTGCAAATTCTAAAACTCAGCAAAACTCAGTAATTTTCAATAACTTTCAGCAAATCTCTTATTGACAAATACGTCATTTTACTATATATTAACTAATGTTGTTGCTACTATAGCTCAGGTGGTAGAGCGCCACATTGGTAATGTGGAGGTCACGGGTCCGACTCCCGTTAGTAGCTCTTTTTTAATGTCCGGATTTATTTATACAGTATTCACATCCAACGGACTGTCCGATACAGTTTTCACAATCGTTCCAGTTCTGTATCAGTGGTTCTTCACTGATCAGATAAATTCCTGCCAGACTCATCATCGGCTCCATTCGTTCTTTATGCCAACTGATTCCGATCTGTTCCGTATCCATCAGGCTGCAAAGAATTCCGGCAGCTTCCAATGGCATTCCATAATAACCGGGTCCAAAAGAAGGACTACAGTAATGCACCGACTCTACACTGTGCTTTCGTTCCAGGTATTTTCTTATCCATTTTCTTACAATATCCATACATGCGATCTGAAAGGTTTCCAGATAATAAGTTCCTAGTAATGAATCCATCTCCTCGATCCGGATCTCCGGGGCATGAAATGCATACAGATATCCCTGTGTAATCTTTGAAGGATCTATTCGTTCCAGTATCCGGCATGAAATATTCTTTTTGCCGAGCATAAATCCATCAGACTTAATACAGTCTCTGGAAAATGGCTGCAAAAGTACAGGTACCAGATACCGGTTTCGATTATTGTATCTGGATAAAAAACGCATAATCGTTTTCTCGGCTTCATCCTTATGCTCTTTTCTGCTCTCCGGCTCCATCTGTTCCCATGAAGCAATCTCTGCGATCCGCGCCATGATTTCATCCTTCAGATCCCAAATACTGACGAATACCACACAGTCCTGCTTTTGAAACTGTGCAATCACTGCTTCATACATCTCCGGGCGATGTACAATCGTACAGTTACTGCAATCCCGGATTTTCTGTCCTTTCCCATTTAAGATATAATCAGGACTTCCAAGGCAGTTTTCCTTCAGATACAAGGGGCAATAACAGAACAGACAATTAAAGGAATCTTCATTTTCTATTTTATGGCATGGGAAAAATTCACAATCCCGATTCTGAAAAAATTTGTAATTGTTTTTCATATCCGTTTATCCTCCCATTCTTAACATACCCTATGGATTACATATCTTACATGGCTCATACCCCTGCGTGATCAGATCATCCCGGCTTCCGATATATTCTTTCTTATTGCTGTCATTCATTCGCTTAACCGAACGACATGACGGCTCATGGAACTTTCCTGTATTTGTATTAATAATATAAGTATGCTCTGCTGCCTTTTCTGATCCTGCTTCTATTTCCGTCTGAACTTTCTCTGTCGTACTCTCTCTTGTTACATTATCTGTTTTCGTTGTATCATCCGACAGATTCTGATTTTCTCCCACCCCTGACATATCTGATTGCCGTTCCGGTATAAAAGTAATTGTTTTTCCATCACTGTACGCCTGAATCGTACCATTCAGATCCGTACGATACACCGTGCATCCTGCATTTGCCAAACGATCAAGCACTTCTTCGGTCGGATGTCCATATGAATTATCTGCCCCAACGCTGATTACCGCATAACCGGGCTTAACAGCCTCTAACATCTCTTTTGTTGTGGCATTTCTGCTGCCGTGATGACTGACCATCAGAACGTCACTGGAAAGCTCCTCTCCGGATGCGATCATTGCCTGCTCACCGGCTTCTTCTCCATCCCCATAGATCAGGAATGAAGTATCCCCATATGTCATACGAATTCCGACAGAATTATCATTTTCATTATCATCACTATAAGTGATTGGTGCTACTATCGTAAATACCGCATCACCAAAGGTATAAGAATCCCCTGCCTTTGGGAATGTAACAGTCAGGTTCTGCGCCGCAAGCTTATCCATCAACGAATCATAGATCTTTGTATCTGCAACATAATCCGGGCCGATAAAAGTCTCTGTGTCAAATACATTCAACACACCCACCAGACCATTGATATGATCAGAATCATAATGGCTCGCGATCACATAATCAAGTGACTCTATATTCTGTTTTTTCAGGTATGCCACGACAAATGAAGACGCTGACGACGGACCTCCATCCATCATCATGTAATGGTCATCACAGGAAAATAACACCGCATTCCCCTGACCGACATCTAAGAAAGTAACTGTAAGTCCGGCAAGATCGTCTGTTGTGCCCCCGGTATTCGCTTCCGAGGTTATCTGCTCATCTGACGTAGCTTCCGTACTGTCAATCGATTCTGTTATATTCTCTGTTGTATTCCCTGTCTGATTTTCGTTCGTTTCATCCGATAAATCCAGACATCCTGAAAAAAGCCCAAGGACAAAGCACATGCCGACAATGATCATCACTTTCCTCAGGCCATTTTTTTTATTTATAGAATTTATCATAAGCTGCTCCCCCAGAATTATATCTTTTGCTCAGTTTTTTCATAGGTCATTTGTCACTATCGAATTATTCTTTGCAATTTCCAGACCTGACCCTGTTTATTAAATATATATTTAATCCTGTTCTATATCCCGTAATTTCTTTCGTATTCGCTGGATCGCATTATCGATAGATTTATACGGCTTGCCAAATGCTTCCGCTAGCTCATCATAGCTTTTTCCGGCAAGATATCCTTCTAACACCTGTCTTTCAAATTTGCTGAGTTTTTTATCAATCGCTTCCGCAAGCTTCTGGGATTTCAACTGCCCAAGCATCTGATTCTCCGGTTCAAATGCTTGGTCTGCCTGCAGCTCATCCACAAGCGCAACATCATCGTCATTTTCCGTATAAAATGATACATAATAATTAAGCGGAGAATGCTTCTTCCTATTCGACAGCTTCACCGCAGTGATCAACTGTCGCTTAATACACAGATTTGCAAATGTAGAAAAAGATGCCCCTTTGCTTCCGTCAAAGCTTCGGATAGCTTTAATGAGCCCTATCATTCCTTCCTGAATGATGTCCTCATTTTCAGCACCGATAATATACAGGGCACGGCTCTCTTTCTTTACGATTCCCATATACTTTTTGATCAGATATTCAAAAGCGGCATTATCATTTTCTTCCCGGATCAACCGGATATTTTCTTCATCGGTATTTGTTTCATACACACCCACGACGCTGGTACTCCCCTATTTCACACCCATCCTCTGACGGACAACCTCATATCCCAATACTCCGGCCGCAACCGAAGCATTTAATGAATCGATATCTCCACTCATTGGTATGGATACAACATAATCACATTTTTCTTTTACCAGACGACTGACACCTGTACCCTCATTTCCGATCACAAGTCCCATCGGTCCGGTCAGATTGCAGCGGTACATCAGTTCTCCATCCATATCGGCACAGGCAAACCACATACCACGTTTTTTCAATTCATCAATCGTCTTCGCCAGATTTGTTACCTTAACCACCGGTGTATATGCGATTGCACCGGCAGAAGCCTTAACAACTGTTGCTGTGATTCCGACCGCTCTTCGTTTCGGAATAATAACGCCATGTGCACCGCACAGATTCGCTGTACGAACGATCGCGCCAAGATTATGAGGATCTTCAATCTCATCCAAAATAAAAATAAATGGCGGCTGTCCTTTTTCCTCAGCCTTTGCAAAGATCTCATCGATCGCTGAATATTCATAGGCTGCCACATGAGCGATCACGCCCTGATGTTTCCCGGTTGAAGACATCTGGTTCAGCTTTTCTTTCGAAACATAATTAATAATCGTCTCCTGCTTCTTTGCTTCACGCACGATTGAATTGATACTGCCATCATGACAGCCATCCTGCAGATATAACTTGTCAACTGTTTTACCGGAACGAAATGCTTCCATAACTGCATTTCTACCCTCTATCTCAAACTTTTCATTTCTGTTTTCTTCCATGCTTATGCTCCATTTCTAATCCACATCATCAGATTGTAAATGCTCAATCAGTTGTTTTGATTCCAGGCAGTCTCTTGTCAACTCAAATAAACGGTCATATTCTTTATTCAGATAAAGATAGCCAATCAGCGCTTCAAAACCGGTAGCTTTCCTGTACTGTCCTACCGATGCATTCTTTGCCTTGGAATGTGTCTTTGTATTCCTTCCACGCTTATATATCGCCATTTCCTGCTCGGTCAGTTTCTCTTCCAACAGATCGATATAACCTGCCTGTGACTCTGCATTTACGATATGAATAGCTTCTTTATGATATTTGAATGCCTGCTTGTTATCCTTTGATACCAGAACGGTCTTTACTAAAAGGTCAAATACACTGTCCCCTATATAAGCAAGCGCCAGCCCGGAATATTCTGCCGGATTGGAATCTTCTACACCTAATATCGCAGTAAAATACTGATCTAAGCTCTTTTCCATTTTACTCCTTCTCTTGTATCCTCAAGAATAATGCCCTTATCACTGAGCATGTTACGGATCTCATCTGCTCTTGCAAAATTCTTTGCTTTTCTTGCTTCCTGACGTTCATTGATCAAAGCCTCGATATCAGAATCTAACAGTTCTTCTTCCCGCTCTGTAATGATACCAAGAATATCACACAGCTTCTCAATCGTCCGGATTGCCAGATCTACTGTTTTCTTTGGTGTATCATTTGAAATATTGATATTTGTATATTTTACTAATTCAAAGATAACTGAGATCGCATCTGCTGTATTCAGATCATCGTCCATAGCTGCTTCAAATCGTTTCGTATATCCATCTAATTCTGCCTCGACAGAAACATTGGAACCCTCCACATCTGCCGGCGCAAGTGACTTTAACTTGTCAACAGCAGTCAGGATACGTTCCAGACCATTCTTGGATGCCTCTACCAGATCAGCCGAGAAATTCAATGGACTTCTGTAGTGAGCAGACAGCATAAAGAAACGAATAACCTGAAGTGGATATTTGTCTGCGATCTCTCTTACTGTAAAGAAGTTGCCAAGTGACTTGGACATCTTCTCGTTGTTGATCTTTAAGAAACCGTTATGCATCCAGTATCTTGCAAATTCCTTATCATTTGCTGCTTCACTCTGTGCGATCTCATTTTCGTGGTGTGGGAAGATCAGATCCTCACCACCTGCATGGATATCAATGATATCACCGATATATTTCTTAGACATAACAGAACATTCCAGATGCCAGCCCGGTCTTCCTTCACCCCATGGTGACTCCCAGAACGGTTCTCCCTCTTTCTTTGGCTTCCAGAGAACGAAATCCAACGGATCTTCCTTCTCATCCTGACCGGAAACCTTAAGCTGATGGTTTTCTGCTCTATGTCCGGATTCCAGATCATCAATGTTCTTATGGGATAATTTACCATAGTCTGCAAAGCTTCTGGTGCGGAAATATACAGTGCCATTTACTTCATATGCATGCCCTTTTTCAATCAGTGTCTTGATCATCTCGATCATATCCGGGATCTCTTCGGTAGCCTTTGGATGTGTCGTAGCTTCCTGTACATTCATCGCTGCCATATCCTTCTTTGTCTCTGCAATGAAACGCTCAGAGATCACCTTAGAATCAACACCTTCTTCATTTGCACGTTTGATGATCTTATCATCAACATCTGTAAAATTGGATACATAATTTACATCGTATCCCTTATATGTGAGATACCGTCTCAATGTGTCAAATACGATCATTGGTCTTGCGTTTCCGATGTGGATATAATCATATACGGTAGGTCCGCAGACATAGATTCCTACTTTACCTTCATTGATCGGTACAAATTCTTCTTTTGTTCTTGTAAGAGTATTAAAAATCTTCATGGGAATCCTCCAATAAATATAGTTTTATTTTCGCCTGTCTTTCATTCGAAGCAGTTTTATCATGCACTATAGATTACGCATAAAAAAGAAAAAACCTGGAAAAAACTTCCAGGTTATCAAATAGCAGTTCATAGGGGAATCGAACCCCTGTTTTCGCCGTGAGAGGGCGACGTCTTAACCGCTTGACCAATGAACCATATATCTTAGCGACTTGTTTAATATACCAGAAGCTACGATAAAATGCAAGCTTTTTTTTCAGTAAATTTACATTTTTTTATACTGACCATATTTTAGCTTGTAATAAGGGCATTGTCAATCAAATACGCAAGTGTTTTGCGTAATGAAAGGGATACAGGACTGCTGCATAGATCTTCCTTATATCTTTGTGAAGCAGACCTTTTCTTACGTTGGTCCTTAACGAGCTCCTTTATACGGAGCGAGTTTAGTACCACTACGTAAGAAACAGAGTGCAAACGTTCTGCGTAACAAATGATATAAGGAAGATCTATGCAGCGGGTCTGCCCGTCTATACAAAATCAAAGGTAAGCTGGTTGGTATCCGGCATACCGTCTAAGATGCCAAGCTCTGACAGCTTGTCGATCGCACTCTTTCCAATCTTAGAATGAGCCTGCAGATCTTCCTTTGAGATAAACCTGCCTTTGCAGGCTGCATCCTTCAACTGCTTTGCAGCCTTCTCTCCCATTCCTTCAATGGAAGCCAGTGACGGCATGATCTTACCATCTATCACCTGAAAACGGATATCATCCGCCACATAGATATCGATCGGCATGAACTCAAAACCTCTCGCATACATCTCAAGAACCAGCTTCAGATCCTTTAACTTATCTTCATCCTTTGCGGTTCGTTTATTCTTATCAATGCTCTGTATCATATTGATATGATACAGTACCTTTTCTTTTCCAAAGCACATCATCTCGTAGCTGAAGGCTGATGCACGGATACTGAAAAACGCTGCATAATACTGAAGCGGATAATTCACCTTAAAATATGCAATTCTCCACGCCATCATAACGTAAGCCGCCGCATGGGCTTTCGGGAACATGTATTTGATCTTCTGGCACGACCAGATATACCAGTCCGGTACACCATGTGCCTTCATATCCTCTTTCCATTCTTCCCATTTTGCACATTTGCCTTTTGCTACGTTACCTTTTCGAACATTCTCCATGATCTGGAATGCTGTACCGGATTCCAGGCCCATATGGATCAGATATACCATGATATCATCTCGACAACAGATTGCGGTCGAGATCGTACACTGACCGGATTTGATCAGCTCCTGTGCATTTCCAAGCCATACATCCGTACCATGCGCCAGACCTGCGATTCGCACCAGATCCGAGAAGTTCTGTGGATTTGCATCAATTAACATCTGCATGGCGAAATCCGTACCGAACTCCGGCACACCCAGACTGCCAAGCGGAATGCCATTGATATCCTCCGGTGTAATATGAAGACTTTCTGTTCCATGGAACAACGCCATAACATCAGGATCATCTAACCGGATCGTGGTTGCATCAAGACCGGTCAGATCCTCCAGTCTTCGGATCATCGTAGGATCATCATGACCGAGAATATCAAGCTTCAACAGGTTATGATCGATCGAATGGTACTCGAAATGAGATGTTACGACATCCGTCGTCATATCATTTGCCGGCTTCTGGATTGGTGTGAAGGAATAGATCTCCTCATGCCTTGGAAGAACGATCATACCACCCGGATGCTGTCCGGTCGAACGCTTAACGCCGGTACAGCCGATTGCCAGACGTTCCATCTCACAGCTTCGTTTCGTGACGATAGCCTTTTCATCGACATATTTCTCGATCTCCTTCTGGGTCAGATCTCCCATTGCCGTAGCTTCTGCTCTCGCTTCATCCTTTGCAAGATCTTTGAAGTAATTATATACATAACCATACGCTGTCTTATCTGCTACCGTTGTTACAGTTCCTGCACGGAATGCCTTACCCTTACCGAATAATACTTCTGTGTAAGCATGTGCACATGACTGATATTCACCGGAGAAGTTCAGATCGATATCCGGCTCCTTATCTCCTTTGAATCCAAGGAAGGTTTCAAACGGGATATCGTGTCCCTCTTTGATCAGTGGATGACCGCATCGAGGGCAGTCACGATCCGGCATATCACATCCCGACATACCGGAATATGATTTTACAAGCTCGGAATCAAAATCAACAAAATGACACTCCGGACAAATATAATGTGCCGACAGAGGATTAACTTCTGTGATACCTGCCATCGTTGCTACGAAGGAAGAACCTACAGATCCTCTGGAACCAACCAGATAGCCATGATCGTTGGAATCCCACACAAGCTTCTGTGCAATGATATACATAACGGCAAATCCATTTGATATAATGGAATGTAACTCACGTTCCAGTCGTTCTACAACGACCTCCGGCAGATCCGGCCCATAGATCTTATGAGCCTTTTCATAACAGATATTCGTAAGTGTCTCATCCGAATTTTCGATGATAGGCGGAGCTTTATCCGGTCGAACCGGGTCCATATATTCCACCATATCCGCGATCAGATTCGTATTCGTAATAACGACCTCTCTGGCTTTCTCACTTCCCAGATATTCGAATTCCGCCAACATTTCTTCCGTCGTTCTGAAATAAAGCGGAGGCTGATTAACTGCATCCTCAAAACCTTTACTTTTCATGATGATCGCACGATAGATACTGTCTTCCGGATCAAGGAAATGGACATCACAGGTTGCAACAACCGGCTTATTAAATAATCGTCCAAGCTCCACGATACGCTTATTATAATTCTGAAGATCCTCGATCGTACAAGGATTCTCCTTCTTTCTGGTCATAAACTCGTTATTTCCGATCGGCTGTATCTCCAGATAATCAAAGAAATTAACAAGTCTTGCAATTTCTTCATCCGGTGCATCATCTACGACCGCACGGAACAGCTCACCTGCTTCACAGGCAGAACCTAAGATCAGTCCTTCTCTGTATTTATTGATCATGCTCATAGGCATACGCGGTCTGCGGTTGAAGTATCTGACATGCGCTTCAGAAATCAGACGATACAGATTCACACGGCCGATCTCATTTTTTGCCAGAATGATGCCATGATATGTTCTGCCTTTTTTGATCGTATCATCCGATGCAGAACCTAATTCATTTACATCCTCCACCGTCTTTACGCCACGTTCCACTAACATCTCATATAATTTTACGAAAATTTTTGCGGTTGCATTTGCATCATCAACAGCACGGTGATGATGTTCATTTTTTACATTTAACGCCTTACAGACACGATCCAGTGTAAACTTACCAAGCTCCGGCAATAACACATGGCTGAGTGTCATGGTATCCATGATCGTATTATCGAATTTCATTCCAAGATCTTTGGCATTTTTCTTGATGAATCCGGTATCAAATGCTGCATTATGTGCAACAACGATATCATCACCACAGAATTCCAAAAACTTCGGCAGGATCACGTCGACGGTCGGTGCATGCATAACCATCTCATCTGTAATGGAAGTCAACTGCTCTATACTATAAGGGATCGGTTCTTCCGGATTGATAAATTCCGAGAAACGATCGATCTCCTCTCCATCTTTTACCTTTACAGCTCCGATCTCTATGATCTTATTCTTCTTCTGACTAAGACCGGTCGTCTCGATATCGAATACGATATATTCTGTATTCAAATCCTGTCCTTTGGGATTGATAACCAGATTCTTCAGGTCATCGACAAAATATCCCTCACAGCCAAAGATCAGTTTAAAGCCATCCTTCATACCCTTTGCATGTGCTGCAATCGGGAACGCCTGTGCAACGCCGTGATCCGTGATTGCAATCGCCGGGTGTCCCCAGTCATTTGCACGTTTCACGATCTTCTCGATATCAACAACACTGTCCATCTCGCTCATAACCGTATGCATATGTAATTCCACACGTTTTTCAAGTGATGTGTCAACTCTTGGCACACGGAAATCCGGTATATGCTTGATACCACGCACAGATGCAATATTTAACTCCTTGGAAAAAGTATCGTATAACGGCACACCCTTTAACCGATAGAAGCTTCCTTCTTTTAACTCATCCTTATAAACCGGCACATCATCCTCTGATGCAAATATCTTAAATGCGATCGTATCTTCAAAATCCGTAATATTGCAGATGAATAAAGTCTTACCATTTCGGAGAACCTTTTCTTCCATCTTGATCAACTGGCCATGAATACAGACTTCACCGATACCATCTACTAATGTAGAAATCTTTACCAGTTCCCCTTCGCAGTCTCTGCCATAGAATACATCCGGATCATTCGAGGTATATTTCTTTCTTCTGGCGGCAAATGTCTCCTTCGACTTTTCCTCCTGTGCAGGTGCTTTCTTTTCAGCCGGAGCATCCTTCTTGCCTTCTCCGACCAGCTTCTTTTTATCTACTGATTTACCATCCAAGGTCAAATCCGCATCCTCATGTACATTACTTAAGATTGCCTCAATCTCAAGCTTCATCTTCTGTTCATTTGCACGGCGGAGCATCTCTTTATCAGATTCCGTATAATCAAAACCGACCTTGATATCCATACCGAACCGTTTCTTATAGGTCTCCTCCAGATATTTTTTGATCCCGATCGAATGGCTCTTTGACAGCTTACTGTCCTCCATCGCAAGCGTGATAATATCATCTGCATAATACCATTCTGCCCGCTTTAATAAACGATATCCAACATGACTGATCTTCTCGACATCATACAAGATACTGTCCTTATATACCTCTGTTAAGGTTCTGGTATTGTACTGGGAAGACAGCTCATAATGGTCATCAATGATGACCTTATAACCACGTCCACGAAATAAATGTCCGCAAATGATATCTTCCACCTGTACAATCTTCGGACGGCTAATCAGATGCTTCGACAGAAGGCTGATAATAAGCCGTCGTTCTGCCTGCTTCATTACTACCTTTTCGATCATCGTATCCTCAAACAGGGAAGACATCTCTTTATCCATATTCAGTTCAGGAAATACTTCAAAAAATAATTTTGCTTCTACCGGCACGTTCTATTCACTCCAGTTATCTAACTCGTACTTTAATGTTGATAATATATCTTTCTCGTCGATCTTCTTTATGATCTGTCCTTTTTTGATCAGGATACCGCAGCCTTTTCCGCCCGCAATTCCAAGATCTGCTTCCTTTGCTTCGCCCGGTCCGTTTACAACACAGCCCATAACAGCAACCTTGATATTCAGATGATCATAATCGGCAACCAGCTTTTCTACCTGTTCTGCCAGTCCGATCAGATCAATCTCCGTTCTTCCACAGGTCGGGCAGGACACAAGTTCGATTCCTCCTGTACGGAGTCCAAGCGTCTTTAAGATCATCTTTGCTGTCATGATCTCATTGACCGGATCCCCTGTTAAGGATACACGGATCGTATCTCCGATTCCCTCATGCAGGATAATACCAAGTCCTACAGAGGATTTGATATTACCGCTCATAACCGTACCGGATTCCGTGATACCCACATGCAGCGGATAATTCGTCTGATCTGCGATCAGCTCATGTGCTTTTACACACATCATAACATCGGAAGATTTAATACTGATGACCATATTGTCATATCCGCAGTCTTCGATCATATGAACCTTATCCAACGCACTCTCAACGATTCCTTCCGCTGTCACGCCATGGTATTTTTCAACTAATTCTTTTTCAAGGGAACCGCTGTTTACACCGACACGGATCGGTATATTCCGTTCCTTACATACCGCTACTACCTGTGCCAGCTTATCCTTACCACCGATATTACCCGGATTGATACGGATCTTATCTGCTCCCGCCTCAGCCGCTGCGATCGCCAGACGGTAATCAAAATGAATGTCTGCAACCAGCGGAATATGGATCTGTTTCTTGATCGCAGGGATCGCTGCCGCTGCCGCATCATCATTTACGGTGCTTCTGATGATGTCACAGCCTGCCTTTTCAAGTTTTAAGATCTGTGCAACTGTAGCATCTATATCACTGGTTTTTGTATTTGTCATCGACTGGATCAGGATCGGATTCCCACCACCGATCACCCGGTCTCCTATCTTTATAACTTTTGTATGATCTCTGTACATATTAACTCCTGTTTAACTCCTATTCATCTAATGAAAGAATACATTCTTGATATCGTTAAATAATATCACAACCATCAACAGCATAACCAGAACAAATCCGATCAGCGTCACGATATTCTCCTTATCCTTCGGAACCTTCTTTCTCGTTACTGCTTCAATTAACAGGAAGATAAATCGTCCTCCATCCAAGCCCGGTATCGGCAGCAGGTTCATAACGCCAAGGTTTGCCGACAGCAGTACGATATAATTCATCCAGTTTAAGAACAGATCGAGCACACTGCTCTTTGCTGCCTCATTGAAGGTATCGTTCATGTTCTTCGCTACTCCGACCGGACCGGATACTTCATCCGAACTTACCTGACGGGTAACGATCAGCTTCAGACTTAAGAAGGTTGCTTTTACCCAGTATCTGGTCTCATAAGCAGAATATTTACAAAGCTCTCCAAAGTTCTTCGGGAGCTGATAACCGACACTCATTATTCCGATCTTATAGCCATCCGGTGTCTTTGCCGGATATACCGTCGTATCATAGACCGTTCCGTCTTCTTTCTCAAGTGTCAGATCGATCGGTGAACCATCTCCATAAATCTGAAGGTAGATCTGTAACTCACGGAAATTCTTAACCGTGCTTCCCTCGATTTTCAATACCCGGTCGCCATCTGATATCCCGGCTTCTTCCGCCGGATATACACCATTAAAATATTCCTCGGCATTTTTGATCTGGTATTTTTCAATATTATCTTTATTGTATACTGCTCCTATGATCGCAGGATCACTTCCACAGAAATGAATGATCACCATGGAAAATAAAAATGCGATCACGAAGTTCATGGCAGGTCCTGCAAGTACAACCGCCATTCTTGCCCAGATGGATTTCTTCTCAAAGGAATTCTCATCATTTTCGTTTTCTTCATCATCTTCGCTGAGCATCATACAATAGCCGCCAAGCGGAATCAGCCGCAGCGTATACTGTGTTTCTTTCTTATGAAACTGAAATAGCTTCGGTCCGAATCCCATCGAAAACTCTTTTACTGTGATATGATTGATCTTTGCTACGATAAAATGTCCCAGCTCATGAAAGAAAATGATGACACCAAAGACTAGTATGATTAATATGATATTCAAAAACTAACACCCACTTTCAATAAATTCATATACTTCCTGCTCGGTTGCAAGAATCTCATCTATATCAGGATTTTCAATCAAATTATGATGATCCATGGATGCACGGATGATATCATAGATATCAAGAAAATCGATTTTTCTGTCTAAGAACTGCTTTACTGCATATTCATTTGCCGCATTGAATACTGTAGGCATCGAACCGCCGATCCCGATTGCCTCATATGCATATCGTAACCCAAGAAAGGTATCCATATCCGGTGTCTCGATCACAATCGATGAAAGCTTCGTAAAGTCAAGACGATCTCCCAGCATGTATCTTCGTTCCGGATAGAACAGCGCATACTGGATCGGCAGCTTCATATCCGGCGTACCGAGCTGTGCGATCACTGCTCCATCTTTATATTCTACCATAGAATGAATGATACTCTGCGGCTGGATCACAACCTGAATATTTTCCGGGGCTACATCAAATAACCATTTTGCTTCAATAACTTCCAGCCCTTTATTTACCATCGTTGCTGAATCAATGGTGATTTTTCTTCCCATGCTCCAGTTTGGATGCTTTAATGCGTCCTCTAATTTCACATGCTTTAAAAACTCTCTGCTCTTGCCACGAAATGGTCCACCGGATGCTGTCAACAGAATTTTTTCAATGGAATCATGTGTATTTCCCTGCAATGACTGGAAGATTGCCGAATGTTCACTGTCAACCGGAAGGATTGATACTCCTTTTTCCTTTGCAAGCGGCATAATGATATGTCCCGCTGTAACCAGAGTTTCTTTATTTGCAAGGGCAATATCTTTTCCCGCTTTAATCGCTGCCACAGTCGGGCGGATACCGATCATTCCTACAATAGCGGTAACTAATATATCCGATGTCTTGTATTCTGCAATCTCGATCAGCCCATCCATGCCTGATACGACACGGATATCCATATCCTTCAGACGATCTTTTAATTCATCTGCCAGCTTCTCATCCCACAGACCAACGATCTCCGGTCGGAACTCTCTCGCCTGCTTCTCTAATAAGTCTATGTTTCTTCCTGCTGATAAAGCACAGATTTTTATATCCTGATTCCATCTTGCGATCTCAAGTGTCTGTGTTCCTATAGATCCTGTGGATCCAATGATAGCTACATGTTTCATATTTGTTCTCCTTTACCCATTTCAAACATCTGTATCTAACATTTTTATCTGTCTGCACTATTTCCAATGCGACATAAAGGAAAAGCAGCGTAATTATGAGCACAGTTCATCTGTACGCTCTCCCACACTGCTTTTTCTGATTACAACAAATATAATATAAGATAATACATAATTGGTGCTGTAAATATAATACTGTCAAACCGGTCAAGGATTCCGCCATGTCCCGGTATCAGCTTGCCATAATCTTTGATATCATTATTTCTCTTGATTGCAGAAGCCGCCAGATCCCCGATAACTGCAGGCAACGCACATACAGCTCCGATCAATGCAAATATCCATACAGAATGTGCAACCTGCATGAAATGATTATAAATCAAACCAAATACAACACCTAATATTCCTGCTCCAACGATTCCGCCGATCAGGCCCTCGATACTCTTCTTCGGGCTTAAGATCGGTGACATCTTGTGCTTACCGATCGCACGTCCGACCAGATAGGCACAGGTATCATTACCCCAGGAGCTGACAAAGATCAGCAGAACAAGAATCAGTCCATGTTTCATATCTCGTATGAGATACACATACGACAACATTACACCTACATATACAAATGCAAAAAATGCCGCCATGATCTCTTTATCTTTGTAATTCGGATATGTGAGCACATAGATTGCAAGGATGACCAGCATATAGACCGCGATCAGCGGTAATATAAACTGATGCAGGTCAAAATACAACAATGCATAATAAAAAACCGTTGCACCGTAAGCTGCATATCCAAGTCCTTTCTTGTTCAGCCCATATATACGAAGTAACTCCATCACACCGATCAGCGAAACCGCACACATTACCAGACATGTAAGTGCTCCGCCAAAATAAAGTGTGATTGCTGCAATGATCACCAGGATCACTGCACTGATTGCCCGTTGTTTAAACATATTATTTCCTCTTTATTTTACCCCGCCATACCGACGGTCTCTATGACTGTAATACCGGCATGCATTGACCAGCTCGTCCATATCAAAGTCCGGCCATAACACATCCGTAAAATAAAATTCCGAATATGCGATCTGCCATGGAAGAAAATTCGATGTCCGAAGCTCTCCGCTGGTACGAATCAACAGATCCGGATCCGTCAGTTCCTTTGTATCAAGGTAGGAACTGACTGTATCCTCTGTAACCGCATCCGGTGATAGCTTTCCAGCCATACAGTCGGATGCAATCTGTCTGACCGCTCTTGTGATCTCATCCCGTCCGCCATAGTTAATCGCTACAGAAAACTGAAGTCCTGTATTATTTGCTGTAGCTTTCTCCAGATTATACATCTTCTCCACGATATCCTCCGGAAGATCCTCGCGCTTACCGATGATCCTTACACGCATGTTATTCCGATTGGATCGCTCGATGCTGTCAACCAGATACTTGCGGAAAATATTCATGATCGTAGATACTTCCTCTACTGAACGTTTCCAGTTCTCGGTAGAAAATGCGTATACAGTCAGGTATTTAATCCCAAGTTCATCTGCATTCTCGCATGTTCGCTCGATTGCCTTTGCGCCCTCTGAATGTCCATAGGTTCTTGGCATCAGTCGTTTCTTCGCCCATCTTCCGTTTCCATCCATGATGATCGCAACATGCTCAGGAATATTGATCATTTCTCCATTTATTTCTTTATTCATAATTACTCCAAATTAAACAGTTAAGATCTCTGTTGATTTCTTCTCAATAGCCTTATCGATCAGACCAACATACTTGTCTGTCATCTTCTGGATCTTATCCTCGTTTGTCTTTAATTCATCCTCTGAGATATCTCCGGCTTTCTCCATCTTCTTGATCGCATCGTTTGCATCTCTTCTGACATTACGGATAGCAACTTTTGCATTCTCACCTTTTTTCTTAATATCCTTAACGATCTCTTTTCTTCTTTCCTCTGTCAGTTCAGGGAAATTCAGGATGATGTTCTTACCGTCATTGTTTGGTGTCAGCCCAAGATCTGAATTCAGGATCGCCTTCTCGATTGCCTTTACCAGTGATGGCTCCCATGGTGCGATCATCAGCGTTCTTGCTTCCGGGACGGTGATATTTGCAAGCTGCTGCATCGGTGTCGGTACACCATAATATTCTACCTTGATCTTATTTAAAATGTTAGGGTTGGCACGTCCTGCACGGATCGTAGCATATTCCCCTTCCAGGTTTTCAACTGTCTTCGTCATTTTCTCTTCGTACTGTGTCAACATATCTTTGTTCCTCCTGTTTATTTATACGTTCACATATGTCCCTGTAAAGCCACCGGTAACGGCCTTTACAATACTGTCTTCACCATTTAAGCCGAATAACATCATCGGCATTTTGTTTTCCATTGCAAGAACTGCAGATGCAAGATCAATAACTCCAAGCTTATTATCAACAATGTCTTTCATCTGCATGCTGTCATATTTCTTTGCATTTGGATTTGCCTTAGGATCACTGTCATATACGCCGTCAATTGCTTTTGCAGATAAGACTACATCTGCCTTTACTTCAACCGCCATAAGAACAGTTGCCATATCTGTTGAGAAATACGGATGCCCGATTCCTCCGGCAAAGAAAACAACTTCTCCCTGCTCCATATATTCTACAGCTTTATCACGGTTGAACAGCTCTGTCATTGTTCCGCATGCAAATGGGGTCATGATATGTGATTTGATTCCAAATACACGAAAAGCATCTGCGGTATAAATACAGTTCATAACAGTTGCAAGCATGCCGATTGAATCTGCTTTTACACGATCCATATTTTCTGAGGTTCTGCCGCGCCAGAAATTACCACCACCGATTACTACACAAAGCTGGATTCCTTTATCCAGGATCTTCTTCACCTGTCCGGCAACATCATATACAGTCTTTTCATCAAAGCCCTGCTTTTTTTCTCCGGCAAGTGCTTCTCCACTAAGTTTCAATAACACTCTGTTCATTTCCATAATTGTAACCTCTTATGTTTTCTCAAAATTTTTCTATCCTAGTATAGCACAATATAACTATATTTCAAACAGGAAGTTGGAAAGATTTTATTCAAATTATCGTAGCTCCGGATCTGTTCTCCATAACAAAAAGAACACCACAAAATCTGACTGGTTTCATGATGTTCTTTCGTTTCTGATATGTTTCTATATACTATTTATTAACAATTGAATCCGGATCATCTTCTACTGTAAACGTATCCAGATCGATCTGGTTATAATATCCTGTATCGTTGATGATATTTGCACTGATATTTTTAACTGTCTGGGATGGAACATAATCATAATCGTTAAACAGATATCTGTGAAGAACAACTACATTGTTCTCCAGATCTCCTGCTACAACCAGACTTCCCTTGCTTCCAAGTGTCGGTGTTGACCATGTAAATGGGAAACCGGTTGAAGATTTCAGTTTGTAATTGAAGCAGTTCGTTGCAAGATCCATGATCTCTTTCTTTGTAAGGCTGGAGCTGATATCATCTACAACTGCATTCAGACAGTCATTTAACTTGGAGATTCCGGCACTCTTTGCCTTTTCGATCATAAGGCTGATAACCTTTCTCTGTCTCCATGCTCTTGTGATATCTCCCTGGTCTGTACTTCGGATTCTTGCATATGCGGTAGCCTGAACACCATCGAGATGTACAACACCTGTCTCATATACATAAGAAGACTGGATGCCATTAACTCTCTGCTGTTCATCGATACACTGATTCAGCTTGTCAAGCTCGCTGGACTTCAATTCGATATCAAGGCCACCAAGTGCATCGATTGCTTCTGTAAGTGCCTTGAAATTTACAGTTACATAAGCTGTGATATTCAGGTCAAGATTCTTATTTAATGTATTGATTGCTTCCTTGGCACCGCCATATGCATATGCATGTGTTACTTTTTCATAACTCTGTGAGTCATTGGCAAGCTCTAAATACGTATCACGATATACGGAAGACATCTTGACTTCCTGTGTGTCATTATTGATGCTTACAATAATGATCGCATCAGAACGTGCTCCGTTCTCTACCATATCAATATCTCGGCTGTCAACACCAAACAATGCAATCGTCGTATATCCGGTCATCTTCTTTACTGTTTCTTCTGACAGGTCATCATTGGCCTTTACACCCTCTAACTTCTCGTAGTGCATCTTGCCAAGGGCAGAATTGATATAAGCATTTACAAATAATACAACTCCAAGGATGATCACAAGTACTTCTACGATCAATGCAATAATCCATGGTTTGTTTCTGCTTTTCTTCTTTCTCTTTTTTCTACCATTTCCGGAAGCGCTTCTTCTTACCGGTTCTCTGGCCGGTGATTTCTCGTAATGAACATCATCTGTATCATTATAATCGTCAAAATCTTCATCGCTAAAAATATTATCGCTCATTTTTATTCTCCTATGCATTTGTACATCTGATCTGTCACATCAAATCAGTTACTGTCAATTATTTACGAATAAACAAAGTGTATTCTACTACAAACATATTTCAAATTCAACCTGTTCATAAAAATATAACATTTACACTATAAATTTAAAATAAACTTCTCGATCACCGGAACCAGACCATCTTCATCATTAGTAAGTGTGATATAATCCGCATGATCTTTTACGATCTGCTGTGCATTTCCCATTGCCACTCCGACTCCCGCATACTCTATCATGGTCAAGTCGTTAAATCCATCTCCGCATGCGATCAGATCCTTGACATCCATATCCAGATATTTCAAAAGCTTTTCAAGCGAAGTTGCCTTATGGACGTTCTTCGGCATGATCTCTACAAAGAACGGTTCGGAACGAAAAACTGTAACTTTATCTCCATATAGTGCATTTAATTCCTGTTCCACCTGTTCTGCAACAGTACTTTCCGCCGTCAGAAGACATTTGTTCAGCGGAAAATCAATATACTCTTTGAAATTGTCCACCTGATGTATCTCCATAAAATTCAATCTTGCTTCAAGACTCATATATTCGTCGATCGGCGTACCTGTGATAACTGTATCTCCTTCATAAGTAACCATTCCAATCTTCTTTTTCACACAATAATCATAGATTCTCCGTGCAATATCATTATCGACACATGCCTGATATACCACTTCTCCTGTCTTATAATCAACGATTCTTCCACCATTAAATGCAAGTACATAGCCTTCATATTTATCAAGCTTCAATGTATCAGCTATCTTTCTGATCCCGGGAAGCGGTCTGCCTGAAGCAATTGCTACTACATGTCCCTTCTTCTGTATCTCGATGATCTTATCAAGTGTCGGCTGTGTCACTTCTTTTTTTGAATTTGTAAGTGTGCCATCAATATCTAATGCAATAATCTTCTTCATCATTTTTCTCCATTATGTGTAATCAAATTGATAATATATATTAGATTTGCAGCTTTGTCCAGTAGTTTGCCGAAAAAAAAAAGAATCTCATACCGTAATTTTCTTTTCTTGTAAACTACCGCGTGATTGTATTATAATAACCAATCATAAATGCATCTTTTTTATTAAAATTGTGAGGAAATACCATGAATTACGAGCTTTTTGTTAATCAGAAAAAAATATCAGCCGGTACAAAAGACGCTGTTACGGAATATATAAAACGACTTTCCCCTTTCTGTAAGGTCACCGTCATTCCATGCAAAAAAACTCCGAAGCCTGTTCAGGATGCGTATAACATCCAGCTTCTTCCCGATAAGGCAGGCACTCAGACCATATCCTCCGAACAGTTTGCATCCAAGATCAACCGGATGAATGTAAACGGGTACTCTCACATCTGTTATTATATCGGTTTTCCGGCATCAGATGCTTATAATGAAAGCTTCTTTATTTCCAGTATGTCCATGTCCGATGAAGTAACTCTTATCGCATTTACAGAACAGTTATATCGTGCTTATACGATCAACAACCATATTACATATCACAAATAATCTGAAGCTGATCAAGCAACATGACACGCATTAACTGATGTGGAAATGTCATATTTGAATAACTAAGCTTAAAATCTGCCTTTCGAATCAGTTCATCTGACATCCCAAGTGAGCCTCCGATCAGAAATGTAACTGTCGTAATCCCTCTGTCTTCTGCCTGCCGTATCTTTTCTCTTAATAACTCTGTTGTACACTTCTTTCCATTAATGCACAACGCTATCACATATTCTGATTTTCCAATACTTTCCATGCATTTGTGGCTCTCTGTATCAACAATTTTCTTTTTTATCGTATCTGATGCATTTTGTGGTATTTTCTCATCTTCATGCTGTATGATCACAAGTTCATGTTTTCTGCCGATCTGTCTTTTATATGCATCGATCATATCAGTGTAATACGTCTCTTTTATTCTACCCACACACACTATTTTAAATGTCATTTCTGCTCCAATTTAATCTGTTCAAATAATTTATTCTCTGCTTCATCTGCCTTATGTGTAAACATACTTACAATAACCGTAACTGCCAGACTGATGATAAATGCTGCAACCCCGCTTCCTAGCTCTGTTGCATTTGCAAGTGTCTGATTCTCAAGGAGAGGAATAAATCTCCAGATCGTACAGACAGCAAGACCTGTAAAAAAACCCGAAATGATTCCTGCCTTACTGGTCTCTCTCCACAAAATCGGCAGTATACAGACTGCTGCTATCGCAGCTGAATAATCCCATGCAATATATAATATTTCCCGGTAATTATTCTGAATAATTATCGACATTACAGCAATAAATCCTGTAAAAAACAAAGCAGCCATCAAATCAATCCCGGTTATCAGAGTTTTTGACCGGATCTTTTTCTCGTATCCAACCATACCAAATAACAGATCAAACATCATTGTATAAATGCGTTCCAACAGACAGATCACGGCACATAAGAACAGTCCACCGGCTATATATCGGAAAAACAACGGATACTCCTCTTTATAACATAATGACGTAATATAGATATCAAGCAGTTTTCCCATTTCAATATCTTCACTGGCTTTTAACGGATACATGCTGACAACATTTAACAACGCCCATACACTAAGAATCACAACAGCTATACCTGTATATATTATGGAAAGAACACGTCCGCGATCCAGACTGCGTACATCTCTTGCTTCCATTGCTCCATGGAACAAAAATGGTAATCCCAGACACCCAAGTCCCATTCCAAGCATGGATATAATATGAGGAACCCCTATACCTCTTCCATCATAATACAAAATATTGAGATATGTACTTGTTCCACCCGACAAATGAACTTTACCGTAAGTATCCAGTATCTCAGCCGGCGTATTCACCGCAAACAGCCATATGACAAGTACAAGAAACATCACCACCATCAATGTATATATAATATTTCTTACAGTACTTCTTATCCTGCGACTTATAAAACACATAGAACATGCGCAAAATAATGAAACCACACATACAACCACGATCATATGTTGGTTTGTCGCACCGCTAAGATATTTTCCAATATAACTGAGAAGACCCATTGTGATCATTCCGGTCAGAATCAGCCAAACACACATGAACATCTCTTTTATAATAAAAGAAGAATATCTGGCGTACAGGAAATCACCCATATCAGAAATTTCTTTTCCTGAAATATCCCGATAAGAACGTAACCTTTTTACAAGAAAAAGGCAGGCAAAGGTTATCCCTGCAAACAGTCCTATATGAATAAAACAAACCCCTGCTCCATTTACAGTAATAACCGGTGGTAATAAGATTAACGCCCATAGCAGAACCTCGGCCATTGAATTATTTCCGGCAAGCTGCATTCCATTTAGATCATTCTGCTTTTTTCGTATCATTTTTTCTCTCCAAAATTTATATTCATTCCATTCAACTTTATCATAAACACAGTTTTTCCTTCCGTCTTATGTTCTCACCAAGTTCTCTGTACTGTCAAGACCATATTATATATTTTTTCCAGAATTCTTTTTAAAATATATGTAATATTCCAAATTTCTGTGCTTCATAATAAAAAATATAGAACATGAAAATAATCTATGTTATAATGTCCAAGTATGTAAAATTTAATTTACAATTTAATTACATTGATTTGACATTAAATAAGTTATTTTTTTCACAGGAGGATATGGACGTGGACTTTTTTTCAATTCTGACTTTACTGGGAGGCGTAGGGCTTTTCCTGTTTGGAATGAACATGATGGGTGATTCCCTGAAAAATCTGGCAGGAGGAAGTCTGGAACGAATACTTGAAAAACTGACGACCGGTAAAAGTCAGGCAACCGGTGCGATTAAAGGCTTTGGGCTCGGTACCGGTGTCACAGCGATCATTCAGAGTTCAGCAGCAACTACGATCATGCTGATCGGTTTTGTAAATGCTGGTATTATGAAGCTCAGTCAGGCAATTCCGGTAGTATTTGGTGCCAATGTCGGCAGCACCGCAACTGCACAGATTCTGCGGCTTGGTGATCTTGGCGAAGATATGTTTATCCTCAAATTATTAAAACCGTCTTCTTTTGCACCCGTTCTGATCGGTATTGGTGCTTTTATCATTCTATTTGCCCATAAGAAAAAACATAAAGATATCGCCGGTATCTTAGTCGGTCTTGGTATCTTATTCCTTGGTATGAATACAATGGAAGCTGTGTTCGCTCCTTTAAAAGAATCCGAAACCTTCCAGAACCTGTTCATTTCTTTCAGCAATCCACTCCTTGGTATCCTGATCGGTCTTGTCTTAACAGCGATCATCCAGAGTTCCTCTGCTTCGGTCGGTATCCTTCAGGCATTATCCTCAACAGGAGTTGTTTCCTATGGTTCTTCGATTCCAATTATTATCGGTATTAATATAGGAAAGTGTTTCGCGATCCTGCTCGGCAGTATCGGTGCAAACAAAAAGGCAAAACGTGTTGCCATGTCCTATCTGTTATTTAATATTATCGGTGCGATCTTCTTCGTTGTTGTGATCTATGGACTTCAGTTGTTTATCACATTCCCATTCATGGATAAGATCATCAACCGTGGTGTAATTGCAAACCTGCATTTTATGTTTAACTTTATCATTGCGATCCTACTGCTTCCATTGGCAAATAAGATCGCAGATCTGACCGGTAAGATCATCGGTGACGATAAGGAATCCAAGATTGACAAAGAGCTTGCGTCTCTCGATCCAATGCTTCTTGATACACCAAACATCGCTCTTACCCAGGCACAGAAGGTAATGTTCTCCATGACAGACTCCATCAAGGAAAACTTCGAACTTGGAAGTCAGTTATTATCGGAATATAATGAAGAAACTGCCGGAAAACTTCTGGAAAATGAGATGTTCATTGATAAATGCGAAAGTGCGTTAAACGAATATCTGTTAAAGATCACCTCCAAGCGACTGCATTCATCCGAACGAAAGCTGGCATCGGAATTATTAAACAGTGTCAGTGACCTGGAACGAATCGGTGACCACTGTGAAAATCTTCTGATCGTCGGCAGAAAGATCTCCGATGAAAAGATCTCCTTCTCTACACAGGGAACCATGGAGATCAATACGCTCTTACAGGCTACAGCCAATATCATCGATACAACCTTTACTGCTTTTAAAAATGATGATTTGACTGCTGTTTCCCGTATCGAACCGCTTGCTCAGTCGATCACAGAGGTAAAAGAGATCATCAAAGATCACCATGTTATCCGTTTACAGACCGGAGACTGCGATATCGACGGTGGTTTTGCTCTTGTAGATATCCTGACCAGTCTGGATCGTATCGGAAGTCACTGTTCCAATATCGGACTTCATATTGCAAAGAAATTAACTACAGATTCCTTTGACGAAATGCATGGTCATATCTACACAAATGGATATAAGACCTCCGAAGAATACAAAGCACTCTACTGTTACTACATGTCTCTGTACTCTGATCCGATCACCGAAAAGTATAAAGCGAGCCTGTCAGAGCTGGAACATAAGATCTCACAATCAGATGCAACTAAATCTTCTGCTCCGAAATCTGTGGATTTGAACACAGCTAAGGCAGATAAAAACGAACAGCAGACCAAAAAAGAGCCTAAATTAAAAGAAATCAAAAAGGCAAAGATTGAAAAAGTAAAACAGAAGAAAGACTCTAAGAAAAAATAAAGATTATTCTGATAATAAGTATTATAAAAAGATACTCTGATCACGGAATCATACAGGTCCTTTGCTTTCAGAGTATCTTTTTTATTTTCTTTTATTCTTTGATACTACATTTTATTATTATCTGATATTGTATATCGTATAGACAGATATACATAATGACTCTATCTCAATCACGGCTTTCAATTACAATTAACAATCCGGATTCAAATTCGATCAGGCCGCTCTCTGCGATCAGCTCATTGCTGACGCCGATGCTTTCTCCAAGCTTCAATGTAAGCCCCTGCGCATTATAATAAAAACCATGAAGCGTTACTCCGGTCACCTGTTCCGTATATGGAAGCAGTGACACATATCTGTATGCATCGTTACGCTTCACAATATGCCGGTGTGCTGTCATCGTGATCCTGTTATGCTCGTCGATCAGATATGCCGATATTCCGGCCTCTGCAAACTGCTTTAATAAGCCAATATTGGCAAGGGTATGATCCATACGGGTTCCGGTTGCTCCAACCAGAATTACTTCATCCGGTCTGATCTCCTGCTCCAGTATATACGAGATTGCAACATGGGTATCTGTAAAATCCTTATGTGTATCCAGATCCAGAAATTCTGTCTTTCCCCGATATGCCGCTACGACATCTATCTTTGCAGAATCAAAGTCTCCAATGATCAGATTCGGCAGTATATTACATTCCTTACAGATCTCAAGTCCTTTATCACATGCTATTATTTTTTGAAAATCATAATCGGAAAGAACCGTTTCAAGCAATCTTTTTGAAACGGTTCCTCCTGTAACGATTAAATATCGATTCATCTATCCTGTTACCTGTTCCGGCAGACAGCAGATCTGCTTTCCGCCTTTTTATTACTATCTACTGTATTTCTGAAAAAATCTTACGGAAGGCTTTTACGTTCTCTGTCTTGTCCCCTTTAAATACTGCCGAACCGGCAACCAATACATTCGCTCCTGCCCGAATAATCTCTGCTGCATTTGCAAGGGTAACACCACCATCCACCTGAATATCCGTCTGAAGTCCACGGCTGTTTAACAGTTTTCTGGTCTCTGCAATCTTCCGCAGAGAAGACGGAATAAATTTCTGTCCGCCAAAACCCGGATTTACCGACATGATCAGAACCATATCTACATCCTCTAATACATAATCAATTACTGATAATGGTGTTGCAGGATTTAATGCAACTCCGGCTTTCATTCCCAGCTCTTTTATGGCTGCGATGGTTCTGTGAAGGTGCTTGCAGGCTTCTGCATGTACTGTTACGATATCTGCTCCGCAATTCTTATAATCCTGTAAGAAACGCGTCGGTTCATCAATCATAAGATGAACATCAAACACCTTATCAGATACCGGACGAACACTCTTGATAACCGGTGCTCCAAATGAAATATTCGGCACAAAGGACCCATCCATAACATCCAGATGAATATATTCACTTCCTGCCTGATCTATGATCTGTATATCTTCTGCCAGATGTCCAAAATCCGCAGATAATACTGAAGGTGACAGCTTTAACATTTACCATTTCCTCTTTTCTTTTAATTCATTGTATATCATGACATAATCATCATACCGCATCTTACTGATCCTGCCATCACCGACGGCTTCTTTTACCAGACATCCCGGTTCACTGATATGATTACACATATTGAATTTGCAGGTTCCTGTATATGCTGCAATCTCAGGAAAATACAGCTTCAGATCTTCTGCTTCGATTCCTTCTGTATATAACGAACTGAAACCCGGTGTATCCATAATATAAGTATCATCATCTACAAACATCAGCTCTGAATGCCTCGTTGTGTGCTTTCCACGCTGTATCTTTTCACTTAATCCACCAGTTTGTACATTTGCATCCGGAAATAACGAATTAAGCGTCGAGGATTTACCTACTCCTGACGGACCTGCGAATACCGTTGTCTTTCCTTTTATAACTGCTTCTAATGTATTGATTCCATAACCACTCTCCGCACTGATAAACAACACTTCATATCCGCTCTTTGTATAAGATCTGCATATATCCTCACTTTGACGAAATCCTTCCAAATCTATCTTATTAAAGCAGATTATAGTCGGAACTTCATGCTGCTCCATATTGATCAGAAAGCGGTCAAGCAGATTGAAGTTAGGTGCTGGTGCAGACACTGCAAAAATAATTACAGTCTGATCTACGTTTGCAACTGCAGGTCTGTTTAACCAGTTAAATCTGGGCAATATATCTTCAATATTGCCCAGATTCTTCTCCGCATCTAATATCTCTATCTCTACATTGTCACCAACTAAAGGCTTGATCTTTCGATTTCGAAAAACTCCTTTTGCTTTACACTCATATGTGACGCCATTTTCGCAGACGACATAGTAGAAACCTCCAATACCTTTTATGATCTTTCCTGTCATAATCTCTCCTATTCCTTTGAGAATGACGCAGACAAACCACTGGTATTAAAGCTTGATGTTACATCTATTCCATCTGAATCCGTGATTGTTACTGCAAATGTACCGGAGTTCTGCGATAAGCCACCGATAGGATCTGCAGATCCTATATCCAGAGGGAACGAATCTTCTCCTGCAGCTCCGGAATACAACTTATAGGTTGCGTCACCAACCGTATAGGTAACATTAACTGTTACATTTCCAAAGGTTGCAAAATCAAATCCGGAATTTGTTATACTTCCTGTAAATTTAACAGAATATGTTACTTTTTCCGGTCCATCACTGATCACATAACCAACTGTTGAACCTTTTTCTACAGACGAGCCGGCCGAAACATCCTGACTGATAACCTGGCCTTTCTTAACCTCATCACTGTTTGCATGCGATACTTTACCGCTTAATCCTGCATTTTCCAACAAATTGGCTGCCTTGCTTTCAGATTTACCAAGCAGATTCGGGACCTCAACTTCCTCAACCTCTTTACCATTACTTATTATGATCTTAACTGTTGAACCGGATTTCTGCATCGTTTTTCCTTCCGGTGACTGACTGATAACCTTATTTTTCTCTACCGTATCATCATATTCATAACCATGAGTAACAACAAATCCGGCTTCCGTAAGAAGTGTAGTTGCCTGATCATCCGAATAACCTGTTACAGCAGGTACTTCGACATCTTCTTTTCCCTCTGATACCGTGATAACAATTTTCTCATCAGCAGGAATCGCTGTTCCTTCATCTACACTCTGACTGATAACATAACCTTCTTCTACCTTATCATCAGTTGCCGTCTCAATTGTATATGCAGTAAATCCTGCTTTCTTTAATTCTTCTTCTGCAGCCGTCTTATAAAGACCTACTACATTGACCATAGGAATCGTCGCCTTATCCGAAGTATCCTCATCTGTAGATCCATCTTCGGTGGAATCTCCTGAATTTTCTTCTGAACTGTTTTCTGTCTTTTTATTATTTCCGGAGAATATTCCTCCAAGTCCACCGGGGCTTGTAATCTTAAGAATCAGGATTGCAACAAGAATCGCAATGATAATCACAACTGCTACACTGGATATCATAATGATCTTCTTAAGCTTCGGATCCAATTCCTCGATCTCATTATCATCATCGTCCTCCGGAGCCATCCCCTCATCACCATATGAATCATCATCGTCATCATCGTCAAACAGATTATCAAATTTGGATGGCGGAATGATCGGCGTAATATCCGGACGTTCCACTACACTTGACGGAGTTTCCTCAACAACAGGTGCTTCATTCATCTGTCTGCCCTCTTTGATCGCTTTCATCTCATCCGATGTGATCTCTACCGTCGGTGAATTTGGTACAACCGGTGGAACTACAACACAATCTATGTCAGGATTTGCCTGTACGCGTTTCAAATCTGCAATCAATGCGCTTGCAGTCAAATATCTGCGTTCTGCTTTCTTCTGTGTGCATTTTAAAATTATCTTTTCCAAACTGGTTGGAATATCCGGATAATATTCTCTAGGAGAAACCATCTCTCCCTGTATATGCATAAGAGCGACTGCAACATTATTCTCGCCTTCAAACGGTACATGTCCCGTAACCATCTCATACATGGTGATACCAAGAGAATATATATCGCTTCTCTCATCACTGAATCCGCCTCTTGCCTGCTCCGGAGAGATATAATGTACACTTCCCATTGCATTCGCTGTCATTGTATTTGATGAAGCAGCTCTTGCAATACCAAAATCTGTAACCTTGATTCCGCCATTTTTCGATACAATAATATTCTGCGGCTTAATATCTCGGTGGATCGTATGGTTCTGATGAGCTACCTCCAGGCCTTGGGCTATCTGAATAGAAAAATCAATTGCCTGCTCAGGCAGCAATCTGCCTTTTTTCTGAATATATTCTTTTAAAGTAATGCCCTCTACAAGTTCCATTACTATATAATAGATACCATTATCCTCTCCGACATCATATACGTTTACGATATTCGGATGAGAAAGTCCGGCTGCGGACTGTGCTTCAATTCTAAACTTTGTAACAAAATTTACATCAGAACTAAATTCCGGTTTTAATACTTTAATTGCAACATATCTGTTCAGTACATGACATTTTGCCTTATAGACTTCTGACATACCGCCTGTACCGATCAATTCTATTATCTCATAACGATTACTGAGTATCATTCCTGGATTTAACATGCTTACACCTCTCACTATTTTACAGCTACCACTACGGATATGTTATCTCTACCACCATAGTAATTCGCTCTGTCTATCAACTTTTCAACCGCTGCTGTTATATCCCCGCTGCTCTCCAACACGATTTCTTTTATCTCATCATCCTCAAGCATATTAGAAAGACCATCTGAGCAAAGAAGGATTCCATCCCCCTGTTTCATCTCTAATTCAAAAAAGTCTGTCATAATCTTGTCAGATATTCCAAGTGCTCTAGTAATAATGTTCTTTTCCGGATGGTTACGTCCTTTATTTCGATCAAGCTGACCGGAACGGATCAGCTCTTCAACCAGTGAATGATCCATCGTTACCTGCCGTATCTCATCATCTATGAAATACAATCTGCTGTCACCGATATTTGCTACATATAATATGTCATCCTCACATACAGCAGCTACAAAGGTCGTTCCCATTCCCTTCCAGTCCTCATTTTCCTTTGCCATTTTATATATCTTGTCATTGGCATACAGAATCGCTCTTTTTAGAACGGATACCGAGTTATTTATTGCACTCTCTTTTACATATTCAGTTACACATTCTATCGCAGTCTTTGATGCAACATCTCCTGCCTTATGACCACCCATTCCGTCTGCCACTATATAAAGATTTGGTAATGGTCCGATCGGCTCATCTGTAAAGAAAATGCTGTCCTGATTCTGAACTCTTTTCTTACCGATGTCGGTTCTTCCATCAGATCTCATTTGCTGCCTCCCGTCTAAAAAGTATCTTTTGCTTCTTCATATTTTCTCCGAAGCTGACCACAGGCAGCGTCAATATCTCTGCCCATACTCCTTCTTATTGTAACATTTATATCTTTCTTTTCAAGTATATATTTGAATTTTTCAACAGAATCATTGAGAGATCGACAATACTTTCTCTCCTTTATCGGATTTACCGGAATCAGATTCACATGTCCGTGCATATTCTTAAGAAGCTCAGCAAGCTTATATGCATGTTCCGGTGTATCATTTTCATCTTTCACCAGTGAATACTCGAAAGTAACCCTTCTTCCTGTTTTTTCAAAATAATACCGACATACATCCATCAATTCTGCAATTGAATACTTATTTGCGATTGGAAGAAGTTTTCTTCTGTCTTCATCAGTCGGACTGTGAAGGGATAATGCAAATGTAATAGAAAAGCCTTCATCTGCCAGTCTCTTTATTTGCGGAACCAATCCACAGCTTGAAACCGTGATATTTCTCTGGCTGATGTTCTTACCCTGTTCATCATTGATAATGCGAATGAATCGAATAAGATTGTCATAATTATCAAGTGGTTCCCCTGTTCCCATTACAACGATATTCGATACACGTTCACCCGTGATCCGTTCGATCGCATAAATCTGATCGAGCATCTCAGACGCCTCCAGATTACGGATCAAGCCACCGATCGTAGACGCACAGAATCTACATCCCATACGGCATCCGACCTGGGAAGATATACAGACAGAGTTTCCATGCTTATATCTCATTAATACGCTTTCCAACACATTTCCATCCTGTAAACGAAACAGAAATTTATTTGTGCCATCCTGTTTTGACACCAGTCTGGTCACTTCTTCTACACCATACATGTGCTGCTTTTTGATTTCTTCAATTAATTTTTTCGGAACATTGGTCATATCTTCCGCATGTGCTATACCTTTGGCATGAACCCATTCAAATATCTGTTTTGCTCGAAACGCCGGCTGTCCTACTGATTTTACCCAGACTGCAAGTTCATCAAACATCATAGAACGGATATCCAGTTTCTTTATATCTTCTATCTCTGTAAACATACTCTTTTCTTCCTGAATCATGTACTGATAACACGAGAAGCTCAACTCCCCTGTATCATTCTGTCATCTATTATTTTTTCTTCGTAATCGCGAAATAAAGAATCCATCACAATGATCAATTCCCTGCAAAAGCGTGATATATCCTTTTTCTCCACGTTCTTTCAACTTCTCCGGCAGATATGGTGCAAGACTTTCCAGATAATACTCCTCATGCCGTTTTAAAAATATCTCTACATTTTCTTCATTCTCTGTCCGATCAATTGTACAGGTGGAAAAAATTAACGTTCCACCCGGTTTTACATAAGACGCACAGACATCCAGAATATTCTTCTGTATCTCGGCAAGTTCACTTATCGTGTTTGCCGTCACATGATATTTGATATCATTTTTTCGTGCCATAACACCTAGTCCGGAGCATGGAAGATCCGCAAGAACGACATCTGCTTTTCCTATCATTCCCGGATCAGTATCCATTGCATTCCATACTTTAGTTGTCACATTATGAATCTCTAACCGACCCAGATTCTCTTCCAGCTTATCGATCTTTTCTTCTGAAATATCCCTCGCATACACATGCCCCTGCTCTCCGGTGCATTCTGCCGCATACATGGTCTTTCCTCCCGGAGCAGCACAGACATCAAGGATCACATTTCCCGGTCTGATCCCTGCTGCAAGCACCTGCAAACTGGAGCTCTCATCCTGAACCATAAACCGGCCTTCATGAAATCCCGGAACCATACGAATATAATCATATCCCGAAATAATAAGAGAGGTCGGATTATAATATCCTTTTTCTACTTTTATGCCCTTTTCAATCAAATTATTCCGAAATTCCTCAGGTGTTGTCTGCATGGTATTCACACGAACCGTCGTTCCGCGATTTGTTTCACCCGCCTGCAGAATCTGTTCTAACTGTTCTGCACTGTAATCATTTAACAGGAATTTTACCAGTTCCTCCGGAATCGAATATTTAACAGACAGGTACGCTTCTAGACCATCCTCTTTTTTCGGAAAGATGATAGCTGTTTTATTTCTGCACACGCTTCGAAGGACACCGTTCACATAGCCTTTTAATGTCCGAAATCCTCTTTTAGCAGTCAGGTTCACATATTCATTACAGGCTGCCTCATCCGGAACAGAATCCATATAAAAGATCTCATAAGCAGCCATCCGTAAAATACAGCGGATGACCGGTTTACATTTTTTTACTTTTACTTTTGAAAATTGATTAAGAATATAATCCAATCTGATTTTCTGCTCTGTTACACCTTCTGTCAACCGACCGATGTAAGCTCTCTCTTTTTTATTCATAAACTGGTTTGCCCGGAGTGCTTCCCCTAATGCTTCACCGGCAAATCTGTCACTTTTTTCAATATCCAGCAGAATATCCAGAACAATCTCTCTTGAAGTTTTACTCATATATCATCTGACCTGTCTTAAGTTTATTTCCTGCAAGAAATGCTGCACAATCCATCGGTTTCTTGCCTTCCGGTTGAAGCTTTCTTATCGTTAATGCTCCACTTCCACATGCAACCGTAAAGTTTTTCTTCGTCACATGAACGATCATCCCCGGTACGATCTTTGTTCCATCCTCTAATGTCTCCTCTGTCTGTTCACATACAGAAGCCTCATAGATACGTACCGTCTTATGATTCATTTTCGTATAAGCAACCGGCCATGGCTGCAATCCTCTGATCAATCGTTCCAGTGAAGCTGCATCTTTCGTAAAATCAAGCTCACCCATCTCTTTCTTTAACATGGATGCATAACAGCTTAAGGAATCATCCTGCGGGGTTCGTACTGCTGTATGATCCGCAAGTTTTGTAAGCGTAGACAGGATCAGCGCTGCACCTGCATCAGCAAGTTTATCATGAAGCGTAACACCGGTATCTGTATCTGTGATCGGAACAACCGTCTTCTCGATCATATCTCCGGTATCAAGTCCTTTTGCCATATACATCGTTGTGACACCGGATTCCGTCTCACCATTGATAATAGCCCATTCAATCGGAGCGGCTCCCCTGTATTTGGGAAGCAGGGACGCATGGATATTAATGCAGCCATACTTTGGAATATTCAAGATTGACTCCGGCAATATCTGACCATAGGCCGCAACAACGATAGCATCCGGCTGATAGTCCCTGATAATCTGAACATTTTCTTCTTCCCTGAGTTTTATCGGCTGATAGACAGGTATGTCAAGAGAAAGAGCCTTTTCCTTAACAGGTGTCGGCTGAAGTGTCTTACCCCTTCCTTTTGGCTTATCCGGCTGTGTAAAACATGCAAGGACATTATGTCCTGCATCTACGATCGTCTGTAATGGTTTTACTGCAAATTCAGGGGTTCCCATATATATAATATTCATACGACTATCTCTGCCTCCTTATTATTATCTGCTTACTTTTCTATTCTGTCTCATATAAACCATCTTCTACTTTATCTTTATATAAGATACCATCCAGATGGTCTGTCTCATGGCAGATCGCCCGTGCCAGAAGTCCTTCACCTGTTACCGTGATCTCATTCATGTCTCGATCCAGTGCTTTACAGACAACATACATTGGTCTTGTCACCTGTCCAACCTTTCCCGGAAGGCTCAGACAACCCTCGTCTCCGGTCTGCTCACCGGACGTCTCTATAATCTCAGGATTAATAAGTGTCAATGGATGCTCATCTCCGATATCAATTACAACGATCCTCTTTACGATTCCAACCTGTGGCGCTGCAAGTCCGACACCATTCGCCTCGTACATGGTATCAAACATATCATCGATCAACTGGGATAACCGTGGTGTCATCTCCGTAACAGGCTTACATATCTTTCTTAAAACGCTGTCGCCATCGATTCTTATCTTTCTTGTTGCCATTTCTCATTCTCTCCTTAATACATATTTAAAGGATTAAAGTCAAATTGCAGACTAAAATCCTGAAGTTCTTTTTTCTCTGATACATATATTTCAATCTGGTCTTTTAAAGCCACCAGCTCATTATACCGATAATTCTTAATATAGACAACCCTTCTGTAAATATCTCGTATCTTTGCTATTACAGGTGTCGATGGTCCGATTATTCTCATATCCCGGTCATTTTCTGAACAGCTTCTGATATTTGAACAGATATCTTCCGCCATTTGATCCAGAAAGGTCTCGTCTGAGCACACCATCAATACCACCATCATATTCCATTCCGGCGGATATTTCATAAGTCCACGGTACGCTTCTTCTTCCTTATAAAAATCCAAATAATTCTGAGCTGCTGCTGCCTTTATCGCATAATGCTCCGGCTTATAAGTCTGGATCACGACTTTACCCGGCTGTGTCCCTCTCCCGGCTCTTCCGGCTGCCTGTGTGATCAGATCAAAGGTACGTTCTCCTGCCCGGTAATCATTCTGGAATAAAGTAAGATCTGCAAGAATGATCCCAACCAGAGTTACATTTGAAAAATCATGTCCCTTTACGATCATCTGAGTTCCAACCAGTATATCCGCTTCTCCGTTTCCAAACTTCTCTAAGATCTGTTCATGTGCATCCTTCGCTGCCGTTGTATCCTTATCCATACGAAGGACTCTCGCCTGAGGAAATAACCGCCGAACCTCCTCCTCAAGCTTCTGGGTTCCTGTTCCGTATCCACCGATCAGCCCGGAATGACAGGAAGGACATACTTTGGGCTGAGGCATCTGGAATCCACAATAATGACAGATCATCCGGTTATTTTCATGCCTGGTCAGGCTGACATCACAGTGCGGACATTTAAGTGCCTCACCACAGCTTCTGCATGACACGAAGCTGTTATATCCTCTTTTATTGATAAATAACATTACCTGCTGCCTGCGGGCAAGCCGATCCGCGATATCATCTGCAAGCTCCCTGCTTATGATAGATCGATTCCCTGCTTTTAATTCCTTTCTCAGGTCAACGATCGATGTCTTTGCGAGCTGTCCGCTTCCCGCACGTTCATGCAGTTCAAGCAAACGATACGTCCCGTTAAGTGCCCTGTGATAACTCTCAACGGACGGAGTTGCCGAACCAAGAAGAACGCTTGCATGTTCGAGCTCTGCACGTTTTACTGCCGTCTCCCTCGCATGATATTTGGGTGGGTAATCACTCTTATAACTTGTCTCATGTTCTTCATCTATAATAATGATACCCAGATTCTGAAATGGGGCAAATAATGCAGAACGCGGTCCTATCACGACATCTACATCTCCATTTTTCGCACGCATAAACTGGTCATATTTTTCTCCGTCACTTAGCCTGGAATTAATGATAGTCACCCGGTCACCAAAATAATTTCTAAAATAGCGGACTGTCTGATAGGTAAGGGCAATTTCCGGAATCAGTATGATTGCCTGTTTTCCCATCTCAATTGTCTTTTTTACAATTTTAACATAGACTTCCGTTTTTCCGCTTCCGGTAATTCCATGCAGCAGATATGTTTGCTGTCTTCCCTGTTCCATATCACGAGTTACTTCATCTACGACTGCCTGCTGTTCATTATTTAAAGTAATCTGAAAATTCTCTTTATAATCATAAACACCTGCTGTCCGATATCGTTCTTTACTGATTACAGTTATTACACCGTCCTGCTGCATCGCTTTAAGTGTAGCCGGTGATATATTCCATTTCTGCTTCACAACATCCATCGAAAGATATCGTTCCGGCATTTCTTCTAACGCCTGTAACAGACGCAGCTTTGCCTGCGCATGTTTTCTATGATATTGCTCCCTGATATCTGCCAGATGCTCTGTATCCATATTCTCCGCAAGCACCACGACCTGATCTACTAATTGTCGAATTGTTTTTTTTACCGGCATTACCGTACGGATCGCATTGATCATTGTAGATCCATAATTCTCACGAATCCATGCCGCAAGCGCAAGCAGCCGCCCTTCCACAGGCACGGAACGATCACAGAGTTCTGCAATCTCCTTAATCCGATCCGACTGATACTCTGTCTGATCTGAAAATCCGATCACATATCCGGTTCGAAGATGATTTCCCCTGCCAAATGGGATTTTAACCATACTGCCAAGCCGGATATCTTCCCTCAGGTCATCCGGTATTCTGTATTGAAACGGACGATCAATAGCTTCATGCGAAATATCGATTATTATATCCGCATATCTTGGTAACATCTTCTTCCTCCAGTACCTCTTTGATCAGGTCTCTCTCATCCATATGATGCTTTACGCCCTTGATCTCCTGATAGTCTTCATGTCCTTTTCCGGCAAGCACGATCACATCTCCCGGTTCAGCATTCATGATCGCATACCGGATTGCTTCCTTCCGGTCAATAATCTCTACATACTTTCCTGTAGTTTTATTGATTCCTGTCTTTATATCATTAATGATATCCTGTGGTTCTTCAAATCTTGGGTTATCGGAAGTAATGATCGTAAGATCTGCCATATTACCGGACACTTCACCCATCTCATATCTTCTCTCTTTTGAACGGTTACCACCGCAGCCAAACAGACTGACCAGTCTTTTCGGCTTATACTCTCTTAATGTCTCCAGAATGCTCATCAGGCTTACTGCATTATGTGCATAGTCGATCATGATCGTGAATTTGTCTGAGATCGGGATCAGTTCTACTCTTCCCTTTACCTTGATCGTTTGCAGGATTGCCTGTATCTTGTCAAATGGAACGCCCATCAGATCTGCAACTGCAATCGCTGCCAGGGAATTATAGATACTGAAATTACCCGGAAGATTGACCAGCACATCTCCATCTAACTTCCCTGACAAATGATAACCGATACCGAGATGACCATCTTTATTATACAGATTATGGTCATTTGCCTTATAATCATAATCGCCATTAATTCCATATGTTACAATCTTACAGGTCGCATGTTCTGTCATTGTATCTACATGTGGATCATCTGCATTAAAAATGCCAATTTTACACATTGTGAATAATTTGCTTTTCCACATCGCATATTCTTCAAATGTCTTATGTTCATTTGGTCCGATATGATCTCTGGAAAGATTTGAAAAGATTCCATAATCAAAATCAACCCCGGCCACACGATCAAGCATCAGCCCCTGTGAAGACACTTCCATAACAACACTGTCTAAGCCATTGTCGAGCATATCCTTTAACTTTTTATGCACGATCATGGATTCCGGTGTCGTATTGTTCGCCGGTATGACTTCTTTTCCATCCATGATCTCGATCGTTCCGATCAGACCGGTCTTATGTCCTGCACTCATTAGCATTTCACGGATCATATATGTCGTTGTTGTCTTACCTTTTGTTCCTGTAATTCCGATCACGGTCAGCTTGGATGAAGGATTTCCGTAGAAGTTGCTGCTGACAATTCCCATTGCATATCTCGTACTATCTACCTTTACGATCAATACTCCCGGAACCGGCTCTACATCCTTCTGAACGACCAGGCAGACTGCCCCTTTTTCAATTACATCCTTTACATAAGCATGTCCATCAAAATTTGCCCCGACAATACAGAAGAACAAACCCTGTTCCCCTACTTTTCTGGAATCATTATAAATCTCTTTTATCTCAACATCTTCGTCTCCACAGATTACTGAATACTGTAATCCATTTAACAATTCTCTTGCTTTCATATGCTGCTCTCCTTTTTATAAAAGAAAAAGGCTGCGCAAAACTGCAACAACCTCTTTTTCTGATTAGTTTTCTTCTTCGTCATCGCCAACAATCTTTACTTTGCCGCTGTAAAGCTCATCAACTGCTATTGATAAAGGCTTATTGCTTGTTGTATTTACAAGTGGCTCCTGTCCTGCGATTATCTCTCTTGCACGCTTAGCAGTTGCAAGCACGATAGAATATCTACTCTGAACTACCGGATGTTCTCCCGGTTCAACCTCTGAATTAACAACTGCCATTAAGTCTGTGTATGATGGATGTAACATAATATTATATCCCCTTTCTGAATTTATTTTTCTTACCAAATGCCTTTCAGGTCATCCCTTATTTCTTTTATATATGCCTTATTATTCGATGTTCTGCATGCATATCCTACAATTACTGAATTCACCGTCTGTATGCACTCCTCCAGATCATCATTGATAACAATGTAGTCATATTTATCCATGTCTGCTGATTCTTCTGTTGCCTTCTTTAAACGCTTCAGTATCACATCTTCTGCTTCTGTACCTCTTCCACGCAATCTGTCGCGCAGACTGTCTATGCTTGGCGCGCTGATAAAAATCAGCAATGCATCCGGGTACTGTTCTTTAATCTTCATAGCACCCATAACTTCTATCTCAAGAATAATGTTCTTACCCTGATCCAGACTTTCTTCTACAAACTTTCTCGGTGTTCCATAATAATTCTCAACATACTGTGTCCACTCGATAAATCCACCGTAATCGATCAGATTTTCAAACTCACTCTTGTCCATAAAGAAATATTCTCTTCCATGTTCTTCACCGGCACGTGGACTTCTTGTTGTTGCTGATATAGATAATTCATATCCGTAATCAGATACCAGTCTTTTTACGACCGTTCCTTTTCCAACTCCCGAAAAACCCGAAATTACAATTAACGAACCTCTGTTTCCCATCTTTTTTACTCCAAATTCTGTATCTGTTCTCTGACTTTTTCGATATCTGTTTTTAATTCGATCGCCCGGTTCGATACATCAAGAGAATTCGCCTTGGAAAGGATCGTATTCGCCTCTCTGTTCATCTCCTGTGCAATAAAATCGAGCTTTCTTCCGACACTTCCGCCTGCCTCCAGTATCTTTCTGGTGCTGTCAATGTGGCTCTTTAATCGAACCGTTTCCTCATCTACACATATCTTGTCCGCATATATAACTACCTCAGTCGCAATACGATTCTCATCAATAACTGAACTGTCAACCAGTTCTGAAATCTTATCGATCAGCTTCTGTCTGTATGCTGTTATTAGCTCCGGAGAAACTTCTTCGATATAATCAACTGCAGCCGTCATATTATCAAGCTTCTCCAACAGATTAACCTTCAGGTTCTCACCTTCCACCATTCTTGACTTCACAAACTTATCAGCCGCCTCGTCAAGTGCACCCTGTATCAGGCTCCATAACTCATCTTCATCTACTGTCTGCTCTTCCAGAACAAAAATCTCCGGAAGTCTGCATATAACCGATGGACTGATATCATTTGTAAGATTGAAATCTGCTGCCATCTGATTCATATAGCCAACATATTCCTCTGCCAGCTCCTTATTATATTTTACTGAGACATTTGTCTCGGTCAGATCTTCATAAGTGATAAAGACATCTACCTTACCACGTTCTATATACTTCTTTAAATATGCTCTTATAGTTGTTTCAAAAAAACTCAATTTCTTTGGTGTTTTTACATTGATCTCGCAAAACCTGTGATTAACAGCCTTAATCTCCACAACTATCTTACGGGCTCCGGAAACAACTTCGCTTCTTCCAAAGCCTGTCATACTCTTAATCATAAAATCACATTCTCCTTAAAACAATGGATACTATATTATACTTCAACCACTATAAAAAATCAAATATTTTATCTGATTACCTCTTCTATTCCGTGTATCGTCGGCTCGGCTATCATAGAATAGTTTGTATGATAAATTACAAATCCGGGTTTTGCCCCTGCCGGTTTTTTCAGATTCATCCTTTTTGTATAGTCGATCTCCACCTTTGGATTTTCTCTGCCGGAGGAATAATATGCCGCAAGCCTTGCCGCCTCTTCATAAGTCTGGTCCGGAAGTTCTTCCGCTCCCTCCATCCGTACGATCACATGTGATCCGGGCATCTTCTTGGCATGGAACCACATATCTCCACCATTTGCAAACTTAAAGGTCAGTTCATCATTCTGCAGATTGTTCTTTCCGACATACATATGAAAGCCGTCAGACGAAATGTAATGATACGGTTTACTCTTATTCGTATGCTTGTCCCCCTTTTTTCCGTATCTGCCTTTGATATATCCGCTTATCATAAGCTCCTCTTTCACTTGTGCCAATGCATTCTCATCCAGAGTCATATCGATAAATGCCTGAACCGACTGAAGATATTCCAGCTCATGTCCCGTCTCAACAATCAGCTTTTCTAATGCTTCATACGTCCTCTTCTGTTTATTGTACTTTGCAAAATATCGTTTGGCATTTTCAAGCACCGATATCGTTGGATCGAGTGGAATCTCAATTTCTTCATTCGTATAATAATTCAGTGCATGGAAGCTCTTTGCTCCCTGCGCCACTCCATATCCATAGGTATTGATCAGCTCACCATATACCTTATATTTCTCTCGGTCTTCGGTATCCTTCATCTGCTTTAACTGCAGATCATATTTCTTGCTGGTTCTTTCGATCGCAGTTGAGATGATCTTCCGCAGGTCTGCCGACTTCTGCCGGATCCTTGTTACCTTGCTCTTCTTAAAGTAATACTCATCTAAAACCTTTGAAATTTCATCCTTATCTTCTGCCTGATAGTCCTGATACATACTGAGTCTTACCGATGAAAATTCAACCGGAACATACCCGTCATATACAATATTCGGCACATAGTTTTCTGTATTAATATCGGAAAACAGTTTCTCAAATTCCTGATACAGCTTCTCTTTCTGAATATCCGTTAACGCTGCTGTTGACTGTCCGCCATCAATCCCCGCGCGATAACAAAGCTCATTTGCGATCAGCGGTGAAATACCTGTAACAGAGGAATAAATTGCCTTTGTGACAGTTACCGGTTTTGTATATACCGTAGATATAAAATAATCCCGGTCTGCATCATATGGGGGACGCTTATCACCGGACGGCGGATATACATACGCTTTACCCGGAAGTACCTCTCTTACCGAGCTTACCAGATGGGATATATGTTTGATACTGTCAATGATCATTCCATCCGCATCCGTGAAGATAATATTACTGTGCTTACCCATGATCTCTATGATAAGTTTCTTTCTGCACAGATCTCCCATCTCATCAAGATGCTCGATCGTGAATTCCACGATACGTTCAAAACCCGGCTGGCAGACATCTACGATTCTGCCATTTCCGATATGCTTACGAAGCAGCATACAGAAATTCGGAGCTGTCATCGGATTCTCCTTCGGCACCTGCAGCAGATAGATCAGAGGTAGACTTGCATCTGCAGATAACAGTAAGCGGTAATTCTCCCTGTTGTTTTTTATAATAATATTCAGTTCATCATTTTCCGGCTGATAGATCTTATAGATCCTTCCATCCACTAATTTCTTTTTCAGATCACTTACAACATTTGATATTACAACTCCGTCAAAAGCCATATGAAACCACCTTTCCTGCGCAGATCCGCATATTTTCATATTCACGCAGCTTGTCTCTCCGTTCTGCGGTAAAAAGGCAGAAAATGTATCGCAACATCTTCTGCCTGATTTTTCATTTATGAAAAATAAGTTTGTTCGTTCATTTTATAATGAATTATACAGATCATTATAGATCTTTGCTGAATTATACCATGAGTAATCCATTCTCATGCCACGCTCCTGAATACCATACCATGCGTCTTTATTATTATAATAAACTTCCTTTGCATAGTTGATCGCATCAAGCAACTCATATGCATTGTAATTTGCAAATGAGAAACCTGTTCCTGTATTCTCAAACTGATTGTATGGTTCTACCGTGTCCTTAAGTCCTCCTGTCTCTCTTACGATCGGAACTGTTCCATAACGAAGTGCCATTAACTGGGTCAGACCACATGGCTCAAATCTGGATGGAACAAGCATAACATCACAGCCAGCATACATCTTATGAGATCTTTCATCCGAATAATAAATATTCGCTGAAACCTTTGCCGGATGAATGCCCTGATAATAACGGAACATATCTTCATATCTGCTATCTCCGGTTCCGAGAACGATAAACTGGACACCATCGCAACAAATATCATTCATAATGCGATCAACCAGATCCAGGCCCTTCTGGTCTGTCAGTCTGGATATGATACCGATCACAAACTGCTTATCATCCTGTGGAAGTCCACATTCCTTCTGAAGTTCAACCTTATTGATCTTTTTCAGTTCACGGAAGTTATCTACACTGTAATTCTTATATACCTGTGGATCTGTTGCCGGATTCCATACATCATAATCAATTCCGTTTACAATTCCCCAGAGTGACTGCCATCTTGCACTCAGGAGTCCATCCAAGCCTTCACCGTAATATGGTGTCTGAATCTCTCTGGCATATGTGTTACTTACAGTTGTGATCTTGTCTGCATATACAAGACCGCCCTTTAACATACTTGCATCTTTTCTGACTTCCAGCTTATCCGGTGTAAATACATAATCCGGAAGACCGGAATCCGCCTTGATCGTATCGATATCCCATTTACCCTGAAACTGTAAATTATGGATCGTCATAACCGACTTCATTCCACTGAAAAACGGATTTCCGGCAAATAATGTTTTCAAATATACCGGAACCAGACCCGCCTGCCAGTCATGGCAGTGCAGGATATCCGGCTGAAATCCAACTGCCGGCAGGATACATAACGCTGCCTTTGAAAAGAAGCTGAACTTTTCAATATCCCACTTTACATCTCCATATGGAGTGAAGCCATTAAAATAATATTCATTGTCAATGAAATATACTTTTACTCCTTCGTACTCCAGATACATAACCCCAACATAATCATTCTTGTATCCGATATCCATATAGAAATGAGTCAGGTACTGCATCTTTTCTCTGTATTTATTTGGAATACAAAGATAGTTTGGCATAATAACCCGAACATCATATTCATTTCTGTCAAATATTTTTGGAAGTGTTCCTACAACATCCGCCAGACCACCCGTTTTGATAAATGGCACACACTCTGAAGCAATATAAGCAACTTTCTTCATCTTCTCTAATTTCCTCCCATGGAATAACTCCAAAATAATATTAATTTTATCATATTTATACATATAATTCAATGAATAAAGCACCTGCATTTTATTGCTTTATAAAAATTTGGATGTAGACTTTTTGTTATTTTTCCATTATCATGGAATTATCCGGTCAATATGATTTTAAATGATAACAACATATCATAAAGTTACCGGTAATTTTATTTGATAAGGAGATCAAACATGTCAAAACAGAATGATGAAGAATTAGATGACATCGAAATGATGTCCCTTGAACTTGATGACGGAACAAAGCTCGAATGTGAGATTGTTGCAACCTTCGATGTTGAAGATACCTCTTATATTGCTTTGCTTCCTATAGAAGCACCGGAAGGCTACGATGATGACGAAGTCCTTGTATACCGCTATATCGAGCTTCCAAATGACGAGTTCACCTTAGAACCGATCGAGGACGAAGAAGAATTTGATATTGTCGCAGATGCTTTTGATGAAATCTTAGACGAAATGGAATTCAATTCCATGTCTGAAGATGATTAGTCATCTTCAGACATGGTAACCAGATTATTTTTAATCGTATATTCAATACTTAATGTTTTTGTGATCTGGTCTTTCTCAAAATAAACACAAATTTTTTTATCATCCACAAATGTTATGACACCTCTGCCATATCGTTTGTGGATGATTTTATTTCCAATCTGCAGCATATCATGATCAACTACCATCTCTGTGACAAAACGCGATATCCGGGCTGTCTTTCCATAAACCACCTTAGGTACATAGATATATAATCCGTACCGTGCTCTGGTAACTGCAACATAGAACATCCTACGCTCTTCTTCTAATTCAGCATCCGCAACCGACTTCTTATGAGGGGTCATCCCCTCTACCGCATTCATGATAAATACCTGATCAAATTCCAGACCTTTTGCCCCATGCATCGTAGCAAGTACAACTGCATCCCTGGTGTGATCCGTCGTCTTCATCTGTTCCTTAAGCTTTATCCTGTATTCATTTAAAAAATTAAACCATTCAATAAAAGAATCCGCATCCCGTGCCATTTCCTGAAATTCATCCGCAATATCCATATACTCCTGCGGATTAATCCCTCTGTATGAGGCATATTCCTTCAAATACTCGTCATACCCAACTGCTTTTCTGATATAATTAACCGCTGCATATGGCTTTAATTCTGCGATTCTTCTGAGATCTGCTTCCAGTGTTACCAGATTCTGTACCAGCCTGTTATTATCCCTATAGAATTCTTTCATCCGTTCCGTATCAACCGGATCAGTCTCCAGACTTTCCCGGCTTACGTATCGATTCGGACGATTTATAATTCGTAAAAACAAAGCTCGTTCCCTGTTTCCAAGTGCTGCCTTTATATAATCAAGAATATTCACAACTACGAAATGTGACATCAGATCAGGTATACTATCCTTCACACGAAAAGGGATATTACTCTGCATCAGCCTCATTGCAAGTCCTGATGGTTCAGAATTTGTCCTGTAAAGTACAGCAATATTCGAATACGGGATTCCGTTTTGATTCATCTTCCGAATTTTCTGTACAATCCCGTCTGTTTCCTGTCTCATTCCATCCACTTCGATCACATGAACCCGTTCGCACTGACTTTTTTCAAATGCCGAATGAATTGCCTTTTTATATCTTTCCTTATTATTCTTTATAATACGACAAGCAGATTCTACGATGGCACTGCTGCATCTGTAATTTGTATTCAGATATAACAGCCTTGTTCCCGGAAATTCATTTGGAAATCCAAGCATAAGCTTTGTATCCGCTCCACGGAACCCATAGACTGACTGATCATCATCCCCTACAGCAAATATATTCTGTTTCTTTCCAAGCAGAAGTTTTACGGTTTGGTACTGTATCCAATTGATATCCTGAAACTCATCGATCAGAATATATTGAAATCTCTGCTGCCACATTTCCCGAATATCCGATCTGTCACGAAGCAATTCATATGTAAATACAAGCATATCATCAAAATCGATTTTATTGTTTGCACGCAGGATCTCATCATATTCCCGGTAAGTGATTTGAAAATCATCTGCCTTCATATTCACTGAATGGTACTGTTCCACCGGTTTCATCTCACTTTTTACCAAGCCGATCTCTGCTATCACATTCTTTGCAAAATCATCCTGTCCGTTATATTCCATATTATGCTTTTCAATGATTCCATTTATGATCTGATACTTCTCTGATTCGAGTATAATATTGCTACTATTATATCCGTAAGCATGACGTAGGATCATGAAAAACACAGAATGAAATGTTCCAAATGTAACTCCATCGGAATAACCACTTATTTTCTCAAATCGTGTCCTCATTTCATTTGCTGCAGCTTTTGTAAATGTTATCACCAGAATCTGATTCCCGTTTATACCTGTCTGCTCCAGCATATATTTCACACGATACGTAATTACGGTTGTTTTGCCGCTTCCGGGTCCCGCCAGGACCAGCATAGGTCCATCTTCATACCGGATCGCATCTGTTTGTTCTTTGCTGAATTGCTGTTTCTTTTCCAATTGTTTCTTCCCTTCAACTGAAAAGAGAACAGGACGGATACCACCATCTGTCTGTTCTCTTTGTCTTTCCCTGTTATTGAATTCTGCTATAGTTACCCTGTAACTGATTATCTACCGCAGCACTTCTTATACTTCTTACCGCTACCACATGGACATGGATCATTTCTTCCAACCTTTGGAGGTTTTACAAGTGTTCTGGATGTCTTCTCTTTTTTATAAAGCTCGTCTCGCTTTTCTTTTGTAAAGATCTTATCCCATGCAGGTAATGTATATAACCATTCTGCATTACACCCAACCATATTCATATACAGTTTCTCATAATCAATACCCAGTGTTACTTCTGAATCCTCTGTTACATCATCCAGATTGTTAGATGTGATCAAACTGTCATCAATTCCATCCAGAAAACCGATCATTGTCTGAATGCTGACATTATACTTCTCTGCAAGTTCTTTCACAGTTCCTTTCACAGGATCTGCCTTTGGTGTTGCAAGAATTGTTTCATAGATTCCTTTTTCAGCCTGAAAATAATCAAACCAGAATTGCTTTCCTTCCGGTGTTCTGTCATCAAAACCATACGCATATTCGCGCCACTGTGATAATAAACTCATGTTACATACCTCGTTTCAATTTTTAAAACTTTATAGAGTATATCAGATTATACCTTATTTTTCAACATTATTCTTTTCTGTTTCGACGTCTGACCCGGTCTGATTCGCAAGTTCTTTTCCTTTTGCTGTAAGCAGCCTTGTGACCAGACTGATTCCATAAAATAGTACCGGTACCAGAATACACAGAAACAATGCTGCCGAAAAATATTCACTTCCTGTTATCCCAAGGATAAACGCCCAAACAACCAGTCCTAAGATCACTAGGATCATAAGAAAAGCTGCTATCCGCTTTATTATCTCCATTAAAGTCCTTCCTTTATCTTCTTAAAATATTGTTTTATATTCTGCTCATATCCGTTATCCGACGGCTCATAAAACTGCCTGTCCGCAATCTCATCCGGCAGATACTGCTGTTTTACATAATGATTGGGATAATCATGTGCATATTTATAACCTGTATGTCCAAGTTTCTTCGCTCCGCCATAATGTGCATCTCGAAGATAGACCGGAACCTGCCCCGACTGTTCATGTTCTACGACATCCTTCGCAGAAAAGATCGCATTCACAATAGCATTGCTCTTTGGAGCACACGCCACATATATAGCTGCATGTGCCAGTATGATCTGCGCCTCCGGCATACCAACCCGTTCCACTGCCTGCGCACATGCCGTTGCAACACAGATTGCATTCGGATCTGCATTTCCAACATCCTCACAGGCACAAATCATAATTCTCCTGGCAATAAACGTGATGCTCTCACCACCGTAAAGCATCTTAGCCAGATAGAAAACAGCTGCATCCGGATCTGATCCACGCATGCTTTTTATAAATGCTGATATAATGTCATAATGATTATCTCCGTCTTTATCATACCGAAGTGCCCGCCGCTGAATACATTCCTCTGCTACTGCCAGAGTTATATGAATCCTGCCGTCCGCTGCCGGCTCTGAAGAAAGCACGCCAAGTTCCACTGCATTTAATGCACTTCTGGCGTCTCCCTCCGACATATCACTTAAGAACTCTACCGCATCATCATCTATACATACATTAAAGGCTCCCATGCCCTTCTGGTCATAAACAGCCTTTAAGATAATGTCTTTAATGTTCTCTTTTGATAACGGCTTTAGCTCGAATATATTCGACCTCGAAATCAAAGCTCCATTCACTTCAAAATATGGATTCTCCGTTGTGGCACCGATCAATATGATCGTTCCATCTTCAACAAACGGCAACAGATAATCCTGCTGCGATTTATTAAACCTGTGAATCTCATCGATAAACAGAATCGTACGCCTGCCATACATAGCTTTCGTATTCTTTGCTTCCTCGATGATCTGCTCCATATCCTTTTTACCGGAAGTTGTCGCATTGATCTGTTTGAAATCCGCTTTTGTCGTATGCGCGATCACCATAGCAAGTGTTGTCTTTCCTGTCCCCGGAGGTCCATAAAAGATCAATGAGCCCAACTTATCCGCCTTGATCGCACGATATAACAATTTATTCTTACCTATGATATGTTCCTGTCCAATTACTTCGTCCAGATTTTCCGGGCGCATTCTCTTTGCCAGTGGAGAATCATCATCCTTCTGATTCTCTCTCATATAATCAAACAAATCCATCTATCTGTCCTAAATTACATCCAATTTCTTAAGAATATCATTTAACTTCATAATATCAATCGGCTTACAGATGTATTCATCATAATCATCACTTGCCTGATTGCTGTCAAAACTTGTTTCATCCAAAGCACTGGTCATTATTACCTTGGAACGTAGCATTCTGGATACCCCGTGCTTTCTCTCAGCATTTCGAATCGATGCAAGTACTTTATAACCATCAATCTTTGGCATCATAATATCCAGACATACAAGTTCGAAGTTTTCGCCTTTTTCCAGGTGTTTTACGAACTCATCCACAGCTGCAATTCCATCCGGTGTAATAACAACCTCTCCGAATTTGCTTAAATATTTTGATAAAAACTTTGCATTTGCAACATCGTCCTCAGCAATTAAAATTCTCATGACAAACTTCCTCCTATACTAGAATTTCAGCATCTTTTCAATCTGGTTCAACATTTCCTTCACTTCCACACGAAATGTCTTCTTCGAATACTTTGTTCTTCGCTCCAGTAAGCCTTCAGTAAATATACCATTAAACATCAATGTCAATTCTCTCGGGGTAAATACCGCCCGAATCTCTCTCTCTGCTATAGCATCTTCAAAAAGCTTACAGACAAATTCGTTTCTTTTCAGTATACATTCTGAGATAATCTCCCGTGTCTCACTTAAATGTAATAATTCCTCATAATGCAACATGATTGCTCCCATACCGATATAATTATCATAGTATGTAGCATATGTATCTGCATAAAACCTTAACTTATCCATATTTGAGCCACTCTGCTTTACTACCGTCATCTGAATATTTTTATCAAATACAGCATACTGCAGAACTACTTCTGTAAGTACTTCATCTATGCCCCCGAAATACTTATAAATTAGGGTTTCGGATATATTTTCTTTACGAGCCAGATTTTTCGTTGTCAGAGCGTTCAACCCTAGATCGCCGATCAATTCGACTGCCGATGCAACAATTTTATCTCTCCTTGATACATAATTTTCAGCCACACCGTTCTCCTCTCAACACATAAATTTACACCCAATACACCTTTTAATTCTATGTCATGCTCTTTCTTTTGTCAATACAGAGAATCATCCGTCCGTGCTGTTAGTTCTTTTGTTATTTATTTTTCAATGTACCTTTATACTTTGAGATCTATACCGGAACTGTTTCCTGTTCCGACCGGATCATCATTAGCCTTTTCGCCTTTCTACTGTACCGATATGCATTATAGGATAATATATCCGACTGGCTGATCACTTTGTCGTTTGCCTCCTGAACAATCTCGGTCAGCAACTCAGGATCATCTACTATAGACACCCCTGCAAATATCGTTTCATGAATACTGGATGGCAATACATATATATCCTCCCCAACCAGATCTGCACAATCCGCAAGCAGACCTTCATATAAAAGCGCCGCTGCTCCGTTGATCCCAAACGAATTAGACAGCACATAGAGTTTATCATCGTCCTGCGGGAAATCTTCTAATAAGGAATCCGGCACGTTTGCATGAACCTTCAGATAACGAGTAATCTTATCCATTACAGGAGGGAAAAGTCGTGGCGTATTCTTTGCTGCCAACTGATACAACAATTTCGTATCTACCCCCCATCGTTTCATATCATCCTCGGATACTACCGATGACGCAATCCCATTTTGACCGATATGGAAAACACAACGGAATACAATCGCCAGATCATAGAATGGCAGATATGGGACATTCTGCAGCATTTCTTCATTCATAGAATGGTTTATCAAGGTATAAAAGATTCTCTCACTTACCCAGTCAAAATCCAAATAATTTTTCACCTCTTCCCCGACCGGATTCTCCTTGCATCTTCCCTGATAGATTCGTTTGATCTTCAGTACAATGTTGTCAATCTCCTTTTTATCCACATCTTCTCTGTAAAAATCATTGATATAAATCGTAGGTGCCACCATCGTATGTGCCTGTCTTATATTAATTCCCGTCAGCATAATTCCATTATTCTTTACTATTTTATTCACGGTTATGTCCATATCATTCATCTCAAATACCTGAACCAACCCTGTTCTTATAGTTTCTGTAAATTCCTCAAAATTCATTTTATCTCTCCTTCGTAACTTATATTGAAACGTTTCGAAAATTGATAAAATCCGGATTTTTGTCTGAAATATTTCTGACTCCCATAATAAAAAGAGATTAGATTAAAGTCAACATTTTGCGTGTGCTATTTTGAGTCATTTGTGCTATATTAACACATACATATACGCAACGTGCATAACTGCGCGAAAAAAAATAAGCCAAAATCAAATCTGTTTTCTGATATTTTTATGAAAAACAAATCTTTCTTTTGGCTTATTTATTAGCTTTATACTATAATTGCTTTTAATTTTCAGTCATTGTAAATTTTAATTCTGCTTTGTCTCTACATATCCCTTTAAGAATGCAACAAATGCGTCCATCTCTGCGTCAGTTCCAATCGAGATTCTCAGATAATTGTCAATCCTTGGCTTATCAAAATAACGCACATAGATATTATTCTCTTTTGCCGCAGCAAAGATCTTCTTTGCAGGAATACTCTCATGTGTTGCAAATACAAAGTTTGCAGATGATGGCAGACAGGTAAATCCAAGCTCTGCGATCTCTTTCACAAATCTTTCTCTGGTTGCAATGATCTGTCCAACCTTCTCCCTGAAATATGCATCATCATGAATGGATTCTACACCGAGCACCAGAGACGGGCGGTTCATCGTATATGAATTATAGGAGTATTTCACATCATTTAAGGCTTTGATCAGTTCAGGGTTGCTGATCGCATAACCGATTCGAAGTCCCGCCATAGAACGTGATTTTGAAAAGGTTCTGACTACCACAAGATTGTCGTATTTGTCGATCAGTGGAAGTGCTGTTTCTCCTCCAAAATCAATATATGCCTCATCTACGATCACGATCACGTCCGGATTGTTCTTTATGATCTCCTCTACATGATCCAACGATTCGTAGATACCGGTCGGTGCGTTTGGATTCGGGAATACGATTCCACCGTTTTCGCCCTTATAATCATCTATCTTCAGACGGAAGTTCTCATCAAGTGGCATCTGCTTATATGGAATCCGGAACAGTTCTGCCCATACATCATAAAAAGAATATGTGATATCCGGAAACAGAATCGGTTTATCCGAATTAAAGAAGGTCAAAAATGACATTGCAAGTACATCATCGGAACCTACACCTACAAATACCTGTGATGCATCCACACCATGATACTCCGCCAGTGCGTCCACCAGTACGCTTGCCGTCGGATCCGGATATAACCGTAACAGATCCTCATTATCCTGAACCGCTTTTACTCTTGGAGACGGTCCATACGGATTCTCATTTGTATTTAATTTGATCACATTTGTATTCTTTGGCTGCTCACCAGGTACATATGGTTCAACCTGACGAATATTATCTCTCCATGATGCCATGATTTATCCTCCATGTTATCTCTGCTAATCAGCAGGTTATCGTTTTCAGTTGTCTATTCTATCATTTTGTAGGATGAGATACAAGATAGGAATCATCTGACACTTATTTATAAAAGGACTCTACGATTGCATCCACAACTTCTTCTTTGGACTTTTTACCATACAGATAATAGTCAGCATTCGTTTTAAAGGAATCGTAGATATTTTCCTTCTCAAATATCGGCGGCAAAATTTCCAACCGATCTGTATTCTGTTCTCTCTTATCATCAGCAAGCTTCTCATAACCAACAAGCTTACCTTCTTCATCCAGAACATTTCTGGCTGCAACTCACTCATATCGTCAGATGCGGTAAGGGCATCACTGAGTTCCCTACTATAAAATGCTGCGATCAGGATTGCATTTTTATTTAACCGTTTCAGATAATAAAGCCGGTCATAACATTTACTATAGTCAAAAAACACCCGGATCCTGTTTTTGAATTATTGATATTATTATCAAGATAAGCGAATAATCCTCCATTTGGAAATAACTGTATCGTTGTATTCGATATCCAGCCAATCGTAGAATCATCTGCATACACGATTCCAAAGTCAGAGAAATTCTCCAGAATACCCAAATCATCCAGTCGGTTCTTGATCGTCTTCTCGGTCTGAAGCTTTTCAAATGTATCGAGAGCCGGCGCCGTTGCATCGAACTCATAATATAGCTCATCAGAGAATAACAATGCCGCCGTATCTTCTATCTTTCCAAGATAGCTGTTCACATTATTAATCTGCTGCCTATTTCCTTGTGCAACCAGGTTAACAACCTTATTCTGCATCTCGTTTCAAGATTTTCTTGTTATTATAAATGAAACAACCCCTACTGTTATCGTGATCACAATAAAAAACAGCAGTATTGTCTTTGCCTTAATTTCTGTATCTGAATTTCTGTTTTTGTATTTTCTGAAAATGCCATTTTCCGCTCCATATTCAAACTGACATACTACAACCTTCGTTCTATGCCGGGGATAGGTACATTCTATATCTGTACTGCCCGGATAGAAATATTATACTCAATTTTTCAGATATGGCATATAAATCCTTTTATAACAGAATGTGTTTTTTCCAAATTCCGGCTTTGTAAAATAAAAATGATATTATAGCTCCAACGGCTGTTGCGATCGGTATAGATATCGCAATTCCTCTTACACCAAGTTCACAAAGAAATGCCAGAACATATGCTAACGGAATACGAACGATAAATGCAGATATCATATTTGTAACCAGCGTAATCCATCCATTTCCAGTTGCGGTTGAAACCGTATTAAATGACATGATAAATGGAAGTCCCACATATTCAAACGAAAAAGCAAAGATATACGGCATACCATAGACCAGGACATCTTCTTTTACGCCAAACAGATGAAATATCTGCTCCGGGAATATATGCATCATCGTAAACACGACCAAAGACACACCAATACAGAGAACCAGACAACAGTGCATAGTCTTTGATGATCGTTTCACATCTTTCTTGCCCATATTCTGTGCGATCATGGCTGATGCAGCCGAGCTGATCGCTGCTTCCGGAAGAATTGCAAATCCATTAAAGTTATTTACTATTCCTGCTGCAGCCGATGCTGCTACACCACCCGCCCTGTTAATGAATGTAGTCAAGATCAAAAACGAAAAATTTGTACCAACCATTTGAATACTAAGCGGCAATCCGGTACGAAGCAGAGTGTGGAATTCCTCTTTTATAAAATGAAAAGAAGATGGTTTGAAATCAAACATAAAATCATGATGTTTTAAATATATTATACAAAATAACATCGAACAGCCCTGTGCAAATACAGTTGCAACAGCAGCACCACCGGCTCCTAAATGAAATCCGGCAACCAGCACCAGATCCAGAATAATGTTGATCACACATGCAATCATAACAAAGATCATCGGTGTCCGGCTGTCACCAAGTCCACGCATAATTGCACTTAATGCATTATAACCATAAATAAATAATAGACCCAAAGTGCAAATAAACAAATACTGTTCTGCCTGTGAAAATGCCTCTTCAGGTGTATCAAGTAATCGAAGTAATGGCTGTTTTAATATAAATAACAGTACCATAAATACTGCTGCCATAACTGTCAATGTTATGAGTAATGTACTGATTGCTCCATTGATCTTATCCTTACGTTTTGATCCCAGATAATTTCCAAGCATCACAGTTCCTCCGCCTGACAGTCCCGCGGCAAGATTTGTCAGGATCACAAGCACCTGTCCTCCGATATTAGCTGCCGATATGGAATTTGTTCCGCCAAAATGTCCTAATATGATCAGATCGATCAGGCTGTATAAGGACTGAATCAAATTACTGATAAAAAACGGCACAGCAAACCATACAAGTTGCTTCCAGATATTTCCTTTTGTAAGATCATGTTCAAATGTACTCATGTCTGCATTCACCTCTTTTGTAATTAAAATGGTATATATTCTTTATTAAAGTCATGTTTTTATTTCTAATTCATACGCTCTAACATACTTATATCGCCAGACTGTATTGCCTGAATATTCTTTTTAATTCGTTCTTCTTCCCAGTCCCACCATCTGATTTCTTCAAGTTTCTGAATCGTTTCTTCATCAAATCGTTTACGGATTGGCTTTGCCGGTACTCCTCCAACTATCGTATATGAAGGCACATCTTTTGTTACCACTGCACGAGTGCCTATAATTGCGCCATCACCGATTGTTACACCAGACAAAATAACTGCTTCATATCCAATCCACACATCATTTCCAATTACAATATCACCCCTATTATCCCATGCATCGCATATATTCTTTGCATCCAATCCCCATTCTTCAAAGAAAATAGGAAACGGATACGTAGATAACGATTCCATTGCGTGATTTGCACTGGTAAATAAAAATTTTGCCCCACATGCAATAGAACAGAATTTTCCAATTTTTAGCTTATCCTTATTAACAGGATAATGATACAAAACATTATTTTTTTCAAAATCAATCGGATCATGTACAAAATCGTTGTACATTGTATAATCCCCTACCTCTATATCAGGGGTATTTATAACATTTTTCAGATAAACGATCTGTTTATCGAATGTCCTAGGAAAAATTTTATCTTTCATTTTCTGCCTCCTGTTGTCGAAAATATCTGCATAATTCTCGAAATCTCCATAACTGCAACCTTCAGCATCACACCACCGGACATTTTAGTTTGATATATTTTTCTACATTTCCTGTAGAAAATGATCCATGTGATCTTCCAGAAGCTTTATCACCCGACTCTTGTCATCTACTCCATCATATATACTGTAAAGCAAAAAAATAGGTCCATAAAAATCAAGTGCTGTCTGTCTGGCTTTTCTTGTATCCCCAAGCATATCCGAGAACAAAGCTTCTATATAAGTTAATGGTCCACCTGCAAGATAATTCTGATATAACTGTGCCATCTGCGGCTCCCTGTACTGTTCCAATGTCAGCATCTTACGGAAACAGGATGAAAACTCTTCCTCTGTCCAGTGAAGAAACTGCACCTTTGTAAACTGCTTAATTTTATCAAATGCTGTTTCTTTATACTCGGCCACAACCTTTTCCAGATCACCCTCCGGCATTTCATACCGCTTTACTCTCTCCATATCCAGTTCATTCATTTTGTCAATAATACTGTCCAATATCTCCTGCTTGCTTTTATAATGCTTATACAATGCAGCCTTGGTTACTCCAAGCTTTGAAGCAATATCATTCATGGATGTTCCCATATATCCGCTCTGTGCAAATAATTTTAAAGCTTCTTCCAGTATTTTGTCCTTTGTATTCTTTTCTTTAATCTCCACACTTGTCTCCTAAATCAGCCTCATCAATCGGTTACCTTTTGGCCACTTTATTATAGTTACCTATCGGTTACTTGTCAACAGCTATTATTTAAAAATAGAAAAGAACATCGTTAACTGCCTATCAAACTCTTCCACTTCCTGCTCGTCAACCAGATAGCCCTCCGGTGTTGCATATTCCCCTGTAATCCCATCCAGAAACCCTGGTATCAATTCTTTACACAAAAAAAATGATGCATCTTCCCCCTCTGGTAATCCGTGATAACGGATACCATACTCGCTTGCCTGTCTGAAACCACTCTTACCATAAAAATCAATATTTTCCTTCATGATATTATATTTTACAAAATCATCCAATGACACCGTCTCATACTTTTCAGGCATTCTCTCTTTATCATCCTCCGGCATATCATGATCTGATGCCTGCTCACTATCCTGTTGCTTCATCCGCTCCACAATACAGTTAAAAATATCTTTTTTGCTCTTATAATGATGGTATAATCTCCCTTTGTCATACCAAGTTCTCCTGCTATCTGGCTGACTGAGACAGCGTCGTAACCATCCCTGGCGAAAAGATTAAGTGCCGCAATTAATATTTCTTCTTTTCTATTACTCATACTAATAACCTCCGGGCAAAAAATAAACGACCGTTTACACTTTTATTTTAGTAAACGTTCGTTTATTTGCCAAGGCTTCATTTTTTAACATTTAAGCAAAACCTGAAATGTTCTCATATCGGCTTTTACACGAAACAAATAAACTATAGCCGAACGGTATATTTATTTGCATAATATACCATCCGGCTATGCCTATCATAAATAAATTTACTTACTAACAGAAACATCCATAATACAATCTGTCTGATCATAATCTATAGAAACACTATATCCATCATCCCGCTCCGCATCGTAATAATCCTCATCTTTATCTGCGTCCTTTGTATATCCCCTTTCCTTGCATAAATCCATATATTCCTCAAATTGTGACTCTGATACTCCATACACATCAAAGCATAGATAATCATCCAGATCTAATGTTACTTTTATAACTTCTGCTTCCGGCTTATCAATCTCTGTTCCAATCTCTTTTTCTGTCCATTGTACGGCCTCTTCACTATCAGATTCCAAGGAGTATTTCTGTGATTTGAAATCATAATATTCTGTATATAATCTACCATTACTTACGAATTCTATTGTTGCAATATCCGGCTGCATAAGTTCCAGATGTGCTTTATCCTTTAAATAATAAATTCCAGAAAAATAGTGACATGGTACATTAGATACTTCATCTCCTTCTTTCACCAATCTTTCTACACTTGTATTCATTCCAATTGTTTCTTCTTTTATTTTAATCATATCGTCATCACTCAAATTAAATTTCTTCTCTATGTCCGAATAAAACTTTTGTTTTTCTTCTTCCGTTATTCCCTCTTTTTCAGTATAGCCCAGGCCGAAATAAACAATGTCCAACTTTGAATTGTTTACATAATTCATCACAATATGTCTGTCTCCATCTATTATTCCTTCTCCTACATTCCAATCAATATCCTCAATTTTTACAGTTTCAGAGTCTGTTTTTTTATTATCTTTTTGCTCTTGATCTGTTCTTACACTGTGACAACCTGCTAGCAACATGATTGCCCCAATAAATGTTGTGATTATAATTTTCTTTTTACTTCTCATTTGTCTTCCCTCCATTTTCAGATTTTCCATTAATGCTATTAATATAAACTCTCGCCTGTTGAATAAGTTCCGTCATTTTTTCTGTTTCACATTCAAGCATTCTCACATGTACTTCCATCGCATCTTTTCTTACATTATCAGGTGCATCTATAATTTCTTTTACCTCCTCCAGTTTAAACCCAAGCTGTTGTAAGAAACGAATCATTTGTGCTCTCTGAAACGCCTGCTCATCATATAGCAAATGACCATATTTATTTTTTGCCGAAGGCTTCAATAAACCAGCCTGCTCATAACATTGAATACTTCTTCTTGAAACATTCAATCGTTCACACATTGTTCTTAAAGTCATTAGTTCCATATACATCCTCCTTCAGCCTAAATCTGCACGTTACGTGCTGTCAAAGGCTTTTATGATTTTTTATTTCATAAAAGAGAATGTTTTTTTCGCGAACCATTTCCCATGCTACAAATTATTCGGTTATGTCCCTCTTTGTATCTTCAATTAATTCATTCAGTTTTTTCATGACTCTCTCAGGTTTATTTCTAACCAGAAGATTTCTCAGTTCTTCTAAATCTCTTAACAATTTTCTGTTAAATGCTGTAAATATAACTGTATTATCTTCCACTTCTCTATGCATATCATTTGTCTCCTATTCAAATTCTAATTTTACTTTTCCGTTTGTTATGATCTTTCTGATGCTATTTCCAGATTAAATCTGCACGTTACGTGCTGTCAAAAAATTTTTCTCTTATTAAAAGAAATTGTATTTTTCGCGAATATGAGAAGCTCTGAAAGATATTCATGAATTTGAAATCTGTCAGGCATGGGACCAAATGCCACATCTGGTTGAATTTACAGAGAACCCGAAGATCGTCATAAGTTTCCAAATTCAAGTAATCCATCTTCTGTCACTATTCCAGAAGAATCATTTGCTAATATTCTTGTATTGACTTTAGAAGATGCATCGTGATATGTTCTTTGTGAATGTACTCTAGTGCTTTCGAATCCGGGATCTTTTATCTACACCTAAAATTGAGAATAGTGTATTTAACCAGGCAGCCGAGGGGTGTTTACACCATATCCGTTCGAGTCTTGAAAGGGAGTGGTGCCCTATGAGTACATATGAGATATGCCATGTTGTCAAAGTTACCAGCAACCTTATTGAGCACTCTGTCCATCTGAACTGCTCCGCCCATGATCGCAAGATTTGCTTCGCACTCCTGCTTTGTAGCTACTGATGCAGTATAAGAACCGCCTATCTTTCTAAACTCCGCTGTAGCTGGAAGTACCTTTCTGAGATACTTATACTTCATTGTTGAGCCACCGCCTGATGCTGATACGCAGTCATCAAATGTCAGTGACTGTAATACTGTTGACTGTCTAAGAAAGATATCCACAATCTGTGAGAATACCTTGTCACTCATACCTTTCTTAAGTTCTTCTAATGTCATTGCCATAGTTTTCACCATTTCTTTCTTTTACTGGTTATTATTTGCATTGCCAATCTCCGTGTCTTTGCCGGTGATCAGTCCATTGAGTTTTTCAAGCTCTGAATCATACTTCTCTTTACTGACGTACTTGTCCTCGGACAGATCTGTATATCTGACATGCTTGAGTTTATCTGCCTCCGTGCTGTTCTTCTCGTCAATCCTCGCCTGTACCTGTTTGTACAATTCTTCTCCTAACAGTTCCTTTAATTCCATTATTTCATCCTTTCTTGGCTTTAATCGTAGCCACACATGGCAGTTATCACTCTTGCCGGAGTTATTCTTTGTCGGTCACAGTTTTATCGCCATAAGTCGACTTTGGGTATAAAAAAAGACCATGTTTTTATCATGGTCTGAATTAACTGCTATTAAATTACGATACTTTTAGTACCACATAACTAACTTCTCTTCTGGTATATCCTTTTCATCTTTAATTTTCCTTAATATATCAAGTGCATGGTTCAAATATATTGGAAATTCTCTATCCATAAGTGATATTGTTGTCTCCACTTCTTTTCCTGAATCTATATTTATTGATATTCTTCCAATTTCACCACTACATTCAGGATCGTAATCTGCCGAAATAATACCATTACTCTTTTTTATATTTTTTAATTTTAGCATAAAACTCACCTGCTTCCTTTAAATAACTATATACCTTTGACGTCTCAATATGTGCCATTTCCTGCGACATTCCTGATTGCATAAGCTTTTTCTCCATGATTTCATGTTTCAGTAATGTAATATCATGTTTTTCTGGCTTGCCAGACATTAACCTCTGCCAAGATTCTGCCATCATATAATCAGGAGCAAAATATTCTTTTTTCTCGCCACCCAAATCATGCTTTTCTAGGAATATATAATTCTTTATATCTTGGATTTCTTTTTCCGATATGCCTGTAGCTTTTGATATCTTAGCAACATCTGTTGTCATGCTACGAACCAATCCATAATATGTTTCTGCATGTTTTTGAGCCTTCTCGCCAAATGGGTTCCTTGCCCCACTAATTGCATCTGATTTTATTGTACCATCATCAATAATATTAGCAACATCTTTTTCATGCTCAATCTGAAACGACACCTTAAAGTACTTCGTCTGGTACTCTTCAAAATCCTTTGTCTTATCCAACCCGAAGTATTCCGCTCGCTTTCTCAGAGTCTCAAGTTCTACATCATCCAACGCCCATCTGGCACGCTGTAAGAGACAGCACCGACAGTTGCAGTCTTCCGCCGGATCTCCGAACATTCCTGGAGTGTCAGCCTTCAAGCCACCTACCTCAAAAGGCTCGTCCACATCCCGAATCTGTCCATCAAGCAGTCTATGCAGATCTCTTGTATTGCCATCAAGCGTGGAAAGCCTCAGATCATCCATGTTCCATTTACGCCGGGGAAAATAGATCTGCTCTGGGAGGACATAAACTATAGTGTTGTTGATATGATTCTAATTGGTATATACAGCGGATGGCGACCACAAGAACTGTCTATCTTGAAAATAGCTGATATTGATCTGGAAAATAATACCATGTTCGGTGGTCTTAAGACTGATGCAGGGCGCAACAGGTGCGTTCCTATTCATTCAAAAATAAGAAATCTGATCATAAAACGAGTAGATCAGGCTAAAGAATTGGAATCCGATTATTTATTCAATGACCCGGATAGTCAGTCTGGTATGCGCATGACATACGACAAATACAGAAGCCGTTGGAATAAGGTCATGGGAAAATTAAAACTCTCCCACCATCCTCACGATACAAGACATACATTTATTACATTGGCAAAAGATGCTGGCCTGGATGAATACATCATAAAGCTGATAGTTGGTCATTCTATCGAGGATGTGACAGAAAAAGTTTATACACACAGAACTTTAAATCAATTAAAAGAGGAAATAGAACTGATACAATAATAGCAAAAACCCCGGGAACATATAATCTCCCGGGGCAATTATTTGTGTTCTACGACTGTGTTCTACCTGTGTCTTATTTGTGTCTTACGCACTAATTTTGGCACATTCCAGCAGAAACAGAAACCGCATAAATACTTGCTTTTTTAGAACTTACCAGCCTTTGCAGCTTCCTCAACAGAAACAAGAAGCATAGGAAATAAGCCACTTTTCAGCCCAAAATGTAGGAATAATGAAGAAATATCCTACACTCAGGCACTTTTAACTACTCTTTATTGAGTTTATTATACTGACTTGTGCTGATGCCAATGAGTGCACCAACCAGAGTATCGATTGCTGTGATTGTACCTACAATCTCCTCGCTGTAAGGGAGTCCCCAAATCTGAGAAATCGCAAAGTAAAATGTACCAATCGCAGGAAGAACACATAACGCAATCCACTTTAATACATTGTATACTTTATCATTAAGCCGCATGTTTTTCATCTCCTTTACTAAAATTCTCTGAATGAATCGGTAACTTCTCAACTTCTTCCATAATACGTTTGGCTGACCCATTACCTCCCATTTTTGAATATGGCTCATATAAATACACCTTGAGATTTTCATATTCATCTTGTGTAATATATGCTGGATCTCGATCAATATAACTTGCTCCTAAAAACATAATACGATCGTGTGCCAAGCCAAGAAGTAATTCTTTTTCGGCATTGTTCCGACTTACTTTATTTGTAATAAACGCCCATAACCCTGACGAAGCTAATACCGAACAAAGAATAGTTACAATTATCTGTGTCATTTTGATTGTCTCTCCTTGTAATCTTTCATAAGAATGTCCACAGTTTCTTTCAACTGGTCTATTTCTTTTCTCTGCTCCTGTAACTCTTTGTGCTGATTCTGAATAAGCTTAAGAAGCGCTGGAATGATGTACTGTTCGTTCCATCCATCAACTAATACCTCTCCACTATCTTCGTCAACATGCCAGTCTGCTGCGATTTTGTACTTATCATACACATCTTCAGCTATTAATCCGATCATATTCTTTCTATAGCGGATATCGTCCTCATTCGTAAAGTAGTCCTTTTTATATTTGAACTGTATAACGTCCACATCGTAAAGATGCTCCGGATTCAGATCTTCGTCAAGTTCAGGAGTAATGCTATCTTTGAATCTTCGAGACGATGTTTTTGAGGTTTTTGCTACATTACCATTTCCATCAGACGATATAAATGCATTAGCAGCCGATGTAGTCTGAGCCTTGGTCGCATACGGCAAACGTAAACACGTATTCACTCTTAAAATGTTAGGCATATGCACGGTACCGTCTTTAAAAAATGTAATATAGTTCGTCCAGCTATTGCCATCGCCGTTCATTATGTATAACGCAGCACCATCGTTTCTGAATCTAATATATGAATTATTATATTCAAGTATTAATTGAGCAGTTGCTAAACCTAATGAGTTACCATTAATAAGAAGTGGTATAGAAGTATTATATTGCTGCCCATAATTTGTTCTGTAAGCATTTTGAAGCGATTGCCAAACATTCTGGTTTAAGTTGTCAATGTAGTTCTTTACATTACCATCTTCTCCAAATCCAGGAATACCAAGAGTACCGCTAATAATCGCATTTCCAGATATGTTGAGGTTGCCACTAACATTGAGATCTCCAAATGCACCTATAGCACCGCCTACATTCATATGGTCGGAATATACTGAGAGAATATTCGAACGCTTATCCTCTGCCGTGCCGTTTCCCACTAAAAATAACGCATCATCACGCTCGGCATTGTATTTACCAATTGCAGTTTGATAGTCTTTTGAGGCGATTGTGTGAAAGCCACCAGAGTGAGAAGCTGTGCCAGACGCTTTAGTATAGTATCCTTCGGCATGAGCCCCGCTACCCGATGCTTCTGTTTTATACCCTTCGGCATGAGCCCCGTCATTTGATGCTATGGTAGTCTGACCTTCGACATGCGCGCCAAATGGAGGACCACCACTGGCCTTTAAAATAACTTTAGCTTTATCACCTTCCGCGTGGGAATAGTAACCGGCAGTCATCGTGTTATTTCCTTCAGCATGAGATGCGCTGCCTGATGCTTCAGTGTTATCTCCTTCTGCATGAGAATATGCTCCAGATGCTTTAGTATAGTATCCTTCAGCATGAGATCCAGATGCTGCCGCCTTTCCTCCGACTCCTTCAGTATGAGATGCGCTGCCTGATGCTTCAGTGTTAATTCCTTCTGCAACGGCATGTGATGCTGTTGAATTGGCAATCCCAAACACATAATGTGGAGTGTATTCCACAAAACCATCCTCGTTCGTATGTTTATCGTAGCATATGCGCATTATTTTATGTATTGCGTCTGCATATAGCTCAAGCCCATTGCTAGAAATGACAACGCGTGTACTTCCGTCATGTCCCAGCATTACCTCTTCGCCAAAACTTGCAACGGGGGTCGTACCATTACGAATCTGAATATCTTCATTACCTATTTCAAGAGTTTTTGTAGCTGCTGAATCACCAAGTTTGATATTACCATCTTTAAAAGTAATGTAATCAGTATGCTTGTTGATATTAGCCTCTTTACCATTGAGTATCTTGTCCCAGTTCATTTGCCAACCTTCAGAAGTCTGCTTAAACTTGGTCATTGTCGTTTCGACATTTGTCGCCTTATTGTAAGCAGCCTTTGCGGCTTCATAACTACTTGACTTCGATACATCTGAATAACTGAATGTCTTGCCATCACTCATAATTGTCAAATCAACAAAATATAAAGTGTTGGTAGAGCCACTTGTATAACTCGGTTCTGTGGTACTCCAACTGCCTCCCGGTGTTATGGTTGTGGGTTTCGTCGGTGCCGAAGCTGTAGACGACTGAAGAAGATAGTATCTCGTTACACTCTTAACATCCTTAACATTGAACATAGTTATTTCCGCTTTGGCTTTAACTGTTGCCATATAGAAATACACCTCCTATCCTTCAAGCTGACATGAATACACCTGAGCGTTCTGAACATCCTGAGCACTTACTGTGAGCGTTGATGCTGCTTTTAACAAAGTTGTACCTTTGTACCATTTTAAGGTTCCTAATCCTCCCGGAACAACACCGGCACTACTTATTCCCGTAATTTCTTTTCCGCCTTGGAATACATGAGCTGTAAGAACTGTTGAGCCGGAACTGTTTTTGAACATAATTCCATTACTTGATGTAACTGTAAGAGTTATAGCGTCTGCACCAGCATTGCCCTGAGGTCCCTGCGGTCCTGTCGCACCTGTAGCACCTTTATCTCCCTGAGGTCCCTGCGGTCCTGTCGCACCAGCGTCACCCTTGGCTCCTGTTTCACCCTTGATCCTTGCCCATGTATAAGCACCAACAGTTGTGGGGTCTGCCTGATTATAATCGGTGCATGTTCCTATATACATTCCAACATCTTCGCCAGAATTTGATGTAAAGGTTTTACCACCATCGTTTGAATACTTCACATGAAAATATGGTGTCTTACCATTCGCTCCGGCCGTACCCGGAGTACCATTCGTACCATCCTTGACAGTCTGTGTATGTGTGCCATTTTTATCAGTAATAGTAATTGTTGTTACACCATTCTCCTTTGTAATTGATACCGTTGGTGAAATTCCCTGAGGTCCCTGTGGTCCCTGAACTCCCTGATCGCCTTTATCACCTTTGGCACCTGTCGCTCCGGTCTTCGCTACTGCAAACGAGAACTTCTTGTTGATAGTTGCCCCATCAACAACGACTGGAATAGTCGCTTCACATGCAGTTGTCAGCTTTGCCGTTAATGTAAATTTGATAGTAACTTTTGAAGTACCACTATTACTCACTGTTGCTGATACTCCTGTTGGACATACTACAGCCTTGGCATCTACTGTTACAGTTGAGCACATATTGCCACCACAATATGCTGCCGCTTCGGTCGTACAACTTGAGCCTGCCGGAGCTCCCTGCGTATCACCAAGAAATGTATAACTATCCTGTGATAAATGAACTGAATATCCATCTGTTACGTCAACAATTGATATGTCTCCTACTGCTTTTATAGCCATATTTGAAATCCTCCTTAATCTGCGATAAGTTCACACATAAATGTTACCTTTGTATCCACATCATCTGGCGAAAGGGTAAAAGAAAATCCACCATTACCCATTCTTGAATCGGTGGATGATATGATTCCATATGATTCTTCATCAAGTCTCTGCCATTTCCATTGGATGTATGCCGAACTTCCGTATACTTCATGTAACTTATCTATATCTGTTATCCTGTCTTTTCCGTGGTATATCACCACAGACAATACTGTTGATACTGCATTATTCTTAAATACTATTCCTTTCGACGATTCTATCCTCAGTAATGTTGTTATCTCATCTCTGACATTATTGATGTCCTGCTTTATGTTTTGAATTGTATCTGAAATATCTTGACCAGTTCCGTCCCCACTCTTTATAGAGAACGCATCTGCTGATATATCGAGTTTATATTTACCATCTGAATCTTTGAAATATCTGATGTAATTGGTAGAATCACCAAATGAAATTTGACCTGTATTATCGAGATAAATGCCTCTGGTGCCATTAAGAACCGATTCTTTTACTCCTGAAAATATAGAATCTTTTGTTATTTTGAAGCCGCCTATCGTTGCCCCAAAAGCAACCAAATCTTCAACTGAGATTTTAGTAGCCGTGATAGAATGTGCCTTAATAACACTACCATTCAAACTGTTATAATCAGTTTGTTCCTTTTCTATGGTGTTTCCATCGGTATTAAGCTTGTAATATAACCCATCTTCGCCTTTAACTACAAGTTTATCTGCTACGATAGTATTACCCTTGATTAAATCACCGCTAATTGTCACTCCAACGAGTTCACCAGTGATCGTTCCTTTGTCAATTGTAATATCTTTGATTAAGCCAGACTCTGAATACAAATACTTCATAGCAGCTTCTCCTATATTGGAAAAGTCTATATTTGCATATCTGATGTCTGCATCTGTTGCATCGAGTTTGTCTGTTTTGAGCTTTTCAATATCTGCGCTATTCGCTTTGAACTGGTCTGACGTCAGACTTTTAAACTCACCAAACTCACCTGATAAATTGTTGATATGACCATTTGTAGCTTCAAGGTTCTTAATTGTTGCATATGTAGCATTAGCGGTCTCAGCATCAAGTTTGTCTGTTTTGAGCTTTTCAATATCTGCGCTATTCGCTTTGAACTGATTCGATGTCAGACTTTTAAACTCACCAAACTCACCTGATAAATTGTTAACATGCTCGTTCGTAGCTTCAAGATTCTTAATTGTTGCATATGTAGCATTAGCAGTCTCAGTAGTTATTGTCGTGGATTCGAGATTTTCAATCTTGCCTTCTTGAGCTTCTAATTTGCCAGTTACTTCAAGATTTTTTGTTTTTAGATCTGAAATCTCGGCACTACTTGCCTTAAGATCCTTTTTAATAACAACATTATCTGCTTCTAAATTATCAATCCGCGCCTTTTCAGCTTCGAGCTCCTTTGTTGTCACTGTATCGGCAACAATTTCTCTTATTTTGAGAACATCATCCGCCACAGCCTTCACGTCTTCGCTTCTTGCTGATGGAGATGTTACATTGCCGATAATTGTAGCAGTATGATTTTTTAACATTACTAACACTCTTTCTCCGTTCTGAGTGTCAGCAGTCTTATCTATTGGCGTTAGTTGATCCGAGCCATCCATTTGAACATACGTTGTTCCATTATTAACGACTGCTGTACCATATACTATGGTTTGGCTATCGTTTTTCTTTTCTGGCTTATTCAGTTTAGCCAATTGTGATACAAGATCATTAGGTAGATTCAAAGAATATCACCCCCATAAATTTCTTGTATATATAGCTTTTTCCGAAACCGGACAACCTGGAGTACATTGAATCGTCTGGCTTATAATCTTTGCCTTAACATTGTTCAGCCCGGCTTTCTCATAATTTAAAAGCACACAGTCACCAACTCGAACTGGGTAATAACCATGAGTATAAGTAACTGTGTACTCTAACGTAGAAGTCTGTTTTAAAACTTTATCAGCATATTCATGTAATTGTGCTTCTGTAGGCTCACCTGAAAATGACGGATTAGTTATTCTATGTACAATCTCTCGTCCTCTATTCTGGATAGAAATAGGGCTGTCCTCATTTCGATTCTCAGCCCTAGCATAATAAGTACTTCTACCACTTGAATAAATGACCTCGACAACGTTCGGTATGCCGTACATATCCCGATTTATCGTAATGTCAGGGTATAAAATAGAACTATTACCATCATCAAAGGTCGTAACTGGCTGCAATGAAATCGCTTCCTGATTCGGTGCAAATAATAACTGCCCCATTTCGTCCAAATCAAATGTGTAATTAACCGTTGCTATTAAATCCTTATTGTACGTCAACCAAGTATCATCTGAATTTGCAACAAAACTCGATTGCAAGGTGTCGGTCATATTTGTTTGAATAACCGGCGCTCGCATGTTTTCACGGCATAATTTATATGCTGAATCCATGATATTTTCACCCTTACCCAAACTGTATCCTAACGGAGGTTGATTTTCCTTCAACTCAGTAAGTGGTGAATATGCATCGAGTGATATTGTTGTAACCTTTCCATCAAATGATTTATCCGGTGTTTGAACCAATACAGTGGCTAACGGGAATCGTTCTGTAATTCCATTTTGAAGAGTTACAAGATATATCCGAATATAGCATTCTTCAATAGCTTCAGTGAGGTTTAATGTAGCAGACACCAATGTTTCAGTCGTTCCGTCCCGAGTTATTGCACTTTCTGTGACTGCGGTAATTTGTTCCTGATCAAGCCACGATATCGGATCTACTCGACGATACTCGAATGTCTGTTGCATTGATTCGTGCCAGTTAGGCATATTACATACCTCCTTCTACTCTTGTAACATCTAATGTTACCGGAATAGTCAATTCACAATGTGTTTGACTAAATGATACTTTTACACTTGCCCAGTACCCGCTTCCAGATGGTTCACGAATATATACTCGCCCCATCCATTCAGCTAATCGACGTAAAGCATACAATGTATCTGTGTCGTCTTTCTCAATTGCGACATTCCACGTCGATGTATGCCCAACTTGAGTTCCGTAATAATCAACCGGGTGCTTTCTTCCAGCATATTCGATGAACGATACATCTGGATTATAGTTATCGGATACATCTATATTATAAGGAAGCTTTAGCATCGATGTTGCCAGAGAAGAACTATCATCTGGCAAATCAGCACTGGTTAATGTTTCGTATAAATCTGACCAAGTTTCATCCCATTGAATGATTATGGCTTTCTCTTCTATTGGCCATGCCGGAATATCGTAAAATCCGACTGCTCCAGTTGTTTTACTCGTTGCGATAATCCTATATCGGGCGTAATCTAACGCCGGATGAGGATCTATAACGGTAACAGTTCCATCATTCTGTATATTGCTTCTTATTTCTGTAAATGTTCCGTTAAACTCTCTTCGGTATACAGATAACTCAACATTGGTCATTAATGTATCATTATCATCAACACACATTGGAGTGATATAAGCTGATATATTATCCCAATTAATTGAAACAGCAGCATCAGGAATTAATTCATCTTCACCCCATGAAACCTGCAAATCTGTATACTGAGTTGCAGTAAGACCATTATCCATTGATACGGTACATGATATCCGATAGAACTTATTATTCTCGAAGTCGACGTCTTGAGCTGAAATATCATAAGTATTTATTAATGCCATTCCAACTGCTGTGCTTGCTTTAATGTATTTACTAGCTATTATTTCGCCAGCAATAACTCTTTTAGGCTGTCCAATTTCGTCATAAGAATTATATGATTCTAATGATGTTATGGTTAACTGAAACCCCAATGGTGTCTGTGTTTTAGGTCCAGCAGAAAACCAAGCTGTAATTGGAAAACCATTGATCTGTGTCAGTAATTCATTCTCTTTATTTGTCAACCTGAAATTGAGTATTGGTGCTGCATATATTTTGATTGATCTTGTAGTAGACCACTCACTATATTTATTGGTTATACCGGCGGTTCGAACCTGATAAGTTAATTCAGCTCCTTCAGGATACTGAGTTGTATCGATTGAATATTCACTGGTTTCACCATTTGCTTTGATGTATGCATCTAACGATATGGTAGGTTGTTCCGTACCGTTTACAATCATCTTCATCTGGGCATGTGTCTGATCTGATTCGTCTGTTGAATTATGGACCCAATAGATTTTCAAACTTTCGCCAACTTTAACAGTATTCGAAGAAGACCACGTTGTTGGCGCCGATGGTGTCGAACCAACAATAATTGAAAACGGATCAGTCCATGGAGAATCCCCACCTGAATTTGTAGCTTTAACCCTAAACCAATATAATTTTCCTGACGTCAATCCAGTAATCTCAGCATGACCTACTACTGAACTAACGCTTGTCGATGATACATTAGAAGGCGAGCTATCGAAGTATTTCTTCAACTCGGTATACTCAATGGTATATGTATCGACATGCGATATACCATTATTGGACCAGTCAATCATTACTGCTGTTTCTGATATAGCTTTTGCACTAACGATCTTCGATGGGACTTCCGGTGCTGATAATACATCTCGTGTATAGTCAGTCCAATCGCTAAATACTTTCTCAGCAAATGAATAATGTCCATTTGCGGCGCCAATCGTTGCTTGAATAATAGACGCAACAGAATTCGGTATATTAATCGAAAGTACATTAACTGCTCTGCAACGTACACTATATGCCCCACCGGGGTCAACGATACACGATACTGCCGCTCTTGCAAGTTTAATATCGGATATTCCAGACTTATATAACTTAGCGCCTTTATATACTCTGAATTCTACAACATCAGTCTTTGGGTCAGTTATTTCTACGCTTGCAGAAAGCACATACTGATTGATTGTGACTGTTGGACTTGACGGCGTAGCTGGTGGATCGTTCTCAGTAAGATATTCCGCAGACACTGAAGTTCCAGTCCAATAACTTTTTGTTACTTTTGTGGTTGTAGTCTTTTTGTTTTTACCGGTTCCTGTTGTCTTTTTAACCTCAGTCTCATAAGTTTTCGAGACTGGCTTGACCGTTACTTTTATCTTTGTGGCATTATCCGGCGCACCATAAGTCGCATTTGTAGCGGTTACATTTGATGACCCACTATCAAACCAAACGCCGTCTCCGGTTGCATAATACCAATGAACTTCATAGTGATCAGTATTTTCTACAGGTATGATTGAAGTGGTGGTAGTTCCTTCCGCAGTCAGCCTCGACAATTTTACTGATGCATTCAGGGTTTTTGTCTTTGCTTTATTCTTACCAAGGACGACCTTATCACCACTTACACTCTTTACATACCATTTATCTTTTATAACATTAGCTGGTATAGCGACTCCGTTATAATACTTGGAGCCGCTTTTAATACTAACTAATGCATTTTTTTTAACTGTTCCGGAAGAAGTATAAACTTTTGGTTCGGTGAATTTCCATGATGCAAAATGAGTACTATTAGTACCTTTCTGCATCTTTATAGTAAGTTCCTTTACTTTCTTACCCATGCTTACATTCTCCCTTCTATTCTGGTAGCTCTGAAAATAGTTTGCATTGCTTCAGCTATATTACTTCCATCATCATATGTCATACCATTTATTGTGTAAGTATTACCAGTTGTCATGTTAAACTTATCTCCAAGTTTTCCGATAGCTGAAATAATGTCGTCATTCATTCCATTTTGATTATTTGCCATTTTACTTGCATACTGAGCATTTGCTCGAAGCGCAATAGATCCGCTTCCGTTGAACATACTTGTGATCATGCTAGCGCTTGCCAACACATCGCTAGTATCAACAACTGGACGAATTGTAGGCTCATAATCGAAATTGGACGCGTCTAATGATTCTCCTATCTGAGAAATGACTGCCTGTGTATTCTGCAATGCTGAATTAGCCATTGCTCTTGATGATCTATCGGCTAAATAGCTAAATCGGTCAATTCCATTAACAAACCCCATTACAGTATAGTAACCAATCTTGGTAAACTTCCTTGATGGGGATTTGACTTCTAGCTCTTTTCTTGCTGCTGTCTCGGCATCCTTTGCCATCTGACGAACTTTCGAAATGCCTTTCCATGAGTAATCATCGACACCATTAGCAAATCCATCAACAATGTAACTACCCGCAGAATAAAAACTACTGTAGTACGATCTTACATAAGACAGTGATGTACGCATAATTGAACTTACAGCAGTTGTTGCCTGATTAGCATTAATAGCGATTCCATTACGGAGTGATTCTATCAATGTTTTACCAGCTTCTAAGAACTGTTGTTTTTTACTTTCTATGTTGATAACAATACCCTGAAGCAGTTCATTTACCGCCATAGACACTCGTCCATCTGAATCCGTAAATGATGCTACAAATCCGTCAAGACTGACTGATCCGATATTATTGAGGTTATCAATGAAAGTACTCAACCCAGACACATCTGTATCGTCTATTCCAGATACGAGATCGTATAATCCCTGAACCTGTGCAGTGAAAGCTGCTAAGGCTACAGTATCAACATCAACGATTTCATTGGAGAACTTCGCCATATTCTTACCGAAGTCTTTGAGTGAACTTCCAAACTTCTTGAGTTTCTTGAATTTGGAATCTTCTGTTCCACTCAGTTTACTATGAAGATCTGCAAGGATGTTTCCTGCTCTGGCAGCCGAATCTACCGCATCCTGGTTGATATTACCAGACACTTCTTCCGAGAAATCTACCATTGCTTGTCCAAATTTAAGGATCTTTTCACCAAATGTAGCAAGATCTTTTTGACCTTTAAATTTTTGTATTATGCCGTCTATAGGATCTATAGAAGATTGTAATGTGGTTAGCATTGTTCCTGCGTTAGCGGCCGCCTGAATGCTTTCTAAGCTAATATTACCGATAACCGTTCCTGAGAATTCTTTAATGGCATTACCAAATGCTACAATATTAGTAGCAAAAGTACCCATATCCTGTTCACCAGTATATAACTGCCATACACCGTCTGACTTAGGAAGAGAACTATTCAGCTCAGCAAGCATCTTACCGGCATTTGAAGCGTCTTCTACTCCCTGCGGATCTACTTTTCCAGCTACTGTATCAGAGAATTCAACAATTGCATTGCCAAATTTCACTATATTAGCCGAAAACGTATCCATATGCGATTCGCCAGTTATTGCCTGAACAAATCCGCCTTCTTTTGGTAATTCTTTATTCAATGCAGCAAGCATCTTACCTGCGTTAGCCGCATCCTGAACTGCGTCACCATCCACCTTGCCTTTTACAGTTGAAGAGAATTCGGCAATAGCTTCACCAAAGCCTTTCATCTGGGTTCCAAATTCATCAAATTTCACTCCACCAGTAAACCATGATGTTAACTGATCAAGTAAATTTGCTGCGGTAAGGACAAGCAATGCTTCTGCCATAGATTTAACACCATCCATAGCTGCTGGATCAATGTCATTTGCCATTTTGAAGAATGATGAGGCATTCTCCATAAACTGTGACAGTTTTGTGCCTATCTCCGGCAAACCATCAGCAACACCTGTCATAAACCCGCTGACGATATTGCCAAAGAATGATCCGATTGCATTACCTATCTTCTCAATAACTGGTATTCCTTTATCGAGGAACTCCTCTAACTGAGGTACCCTTTCCATCAGAGCGCCGATTCCAACGATTAATCCACCTATTCCAGCAATTAGTGTTGCTAATGCCCCAATACCGATAAATGCTGCCGCACCCATGGCTCCAACAAGACCTAAGATGACTAATGCACCGGACATAGCCAGCAACAATGTAGATAATGCAATCGCTGTTGGTATTGATGCTTCGACACCTAATTTGTCCATTGCGCCAAGTATAACTGCAAGTTCTGCTACAACCAGCCCCATTAAAGCCATGTAACCGATTGCTTTTGTATCAGCACCTTTAGCCAAACCGAGAACAATCATTGCCGCTGCCATAGCATTAAGAAGTATTCCTAATGAAATAGCTGTCTGAATAGATCCTTCTACATTTAAAGCATCCATTACCCCAAGTATTGTTCCGAGTATCGCAACAACTCCCGACATTACAAGCATGTTACTCATAACCGACTTGTCAATTTTCTTCGCCTGTCCAAGGATAACAAATGCTGTTGCCATAGAGTTGAGTAGTAACCCGATAGCTGTCGCTGATTGAATGGATCCTTCGAGATTAAGTGCTGACATAGCACTAAGAATAAGTGCCAGAACGCCAACAACACCCGTCATTGTATAAAGATTATCGGTAACGGTTTTGGAAATTCTATCTGTTTTGCCAAGTATTGCTATAGATGAAGCGAATGACAATAATAAAACAGATAATGCTGCTGATGACTTGAGCACAGAATTTCCATTAAGGAATGACATAGCAGTAATAATACCTGCTAATAACGCAACAACCCCCATCATGGTGCCAAGAGTCCGTATCATCTGTTTTGTATTCTTGGAAACCTGAGTTACTTTTATCATTAATGCGAATGTTGCCATGACTGATGTCAACGCAAGTGAAGCCGCAGCCAACCGTTCAGGTTTTATGAATGATAAAGCTACGATAGACCCAGCTAATAATCCTATTGCAACGGTCATAACAACCAAATCATTCTTACAATCTTTTGCATATTTGGTTACAGCGATCAGTCCAGTAAATAATAATTCCAATAAAGCTACTGCTGCTAAAGCCCGGCCAAGTCCATCCGGTTCAATCTTGCTTAGTACAAACAGCACTCCTGTAAGTACTACGAGCGCGCCAGACATCATAAGCAACATTGCTCCGGCTTTTGCCGCATTCTCGCCAGCAAAATTTGATACTGCGATAAGAGCCGCAAACATCAATTCCATTTTGATTATTACGCTCATTCCTCGACTGATCTCATCATCACTTATGTAACTTATAAGCTTGATAACCCCGACCATTGCCATCAGAGCTATTGAAATCTTGAGAATCATGCTTCCAGCTTTTGCGCCATGCTCTCCGGCATACTGTGATACTTTCACAATTGCTTTGAATAATACACCAAGTACACCTACAACAATCGTACCTTTTATGATTTCGTCAGCTTCAAGCTTACCGGCAAGTTTAATAACTCCAACCATTATTATCAAAGCAAACGACATCTTAAGCAACATAGCTCCGGCTTTTTTACCATTTGCGCCTGCATGCTCTGAAACTTTAACCATAACAGCAAAGAATACGCCAAGCAATCCAATTACGGTCAACCCTTTTGCGATTCCAGATGCTTCAAGTCCATCAATCTGTTTGATAACTCTTACCATAACAAGTAATGCTACTGACATAGCAAGCATAGTCTTTTCTGAACCAGCAATATCAACAGGTCCTTTAGAAAAATTACTCAAGGCTAATGCTACAGTAGTCAGCAAGGTAAGTATGCCTGTTATACATAGTAAATTTGTCTTCATCTGATCCGGATTCATGCCATTAAGTTTGGACATAGCTTCGGATACCAGCAATAATGATGCGCCTATAGCAAGAATTGAAACTGTTGGCTTGCTGAAATCGCCAAACTTATCTATTTTTGATAATGCGAGAGATAAGCCAACTAATGTAGCAGCCATTATACCAATGGTTATAACAGCTCTCTCTAATGAATCCTCATCAACTTTGGACAGTACGACAAGAGATGCTGCTAACACGCCAATTGCAAGAGCCATATTAAGAATTCCTTTTGATACTGTCTCAAAATTCTTAGCTTTTGTTCTTTTTGTTATGGAAGTGCTAATTGAATCAAAAACCGATCCAAAGCTTGTAAGTAATTTCCCGACACCTTTGGCCGGTGCTGAAAATGCCTCAACTGCTTTAGAAAGAGTCTTAAATCCATCTGCCATCTTATAGGTTATAGCGAGCATTCCTGCACCTACACCAACAGCAAATACTTTTCCAAAATTAATTTCTTTTATACTGTCAACGCATTTCTTACCAAGTGATTTGATAAGATTTATTACAGTTGAAAAACCATTTTGAATTCCGTTGACTAATCCCTGAATAATGAACCGACCAATTTCAAAGAATTTTGTTGATGGTGAATGAATACCAAGAACATCACGAATGCCCTCAAGAAGCATCTTGCCAAGTTCCACTATTGACTGAACAGCGGTCGTTGTGCCATTCTTTATGCCGTTAATAAGCCCCTTAAGTATGTATTCCGGTATGTTATCAGCTGCTTTTAATCCATCAATCCAATTCTTCACCGCATCTGCCGCTTTCTGGAGATGAGGGCCAAGCTTATCCATCGCTTTTCCAAACAAATTACTGAAATCGGTAGCGTCTCTCAAATCTACAAGGAAATCTCCTAATTTAGCAGTAACAGATAACAGATCAATGTTGAAATATTTCAGAAGTGTCGATACAACTTTAATTCCGAATTTCAAACCACCACCGAGAACATTTGTAACCATATCAAGCAATGCAATAACACCCTTGATCGTTCGTTTCAGTTTATCAGCAGTATCATCGCTCATAACTAAATGCTTTGAGAACTTGTTGATACTCTCAGTTAAGTTATATAATGTATCAGAAGTAATAGGCTCGAACATCTCAGTGAATGCCTGCTTGAATGTTTTTGCAAACTTTATACAGCCCTTTATGCTATTACCCAAGGAATCAAGAATCAATTCTTTTCCACTTGGTTTTTCTAACTGAGTGATTAACTCGCTCAATGGTGTTCCAGTTTTTTCAGCTTCCTTTGCAAGTTCTTTCAGTTTCTTTACCTGTTCATCGGTATATCCTGCATTCTTCAATTCGCTATCGGATAAACTTGCAATAGCTTCCGTAAGTTCTTCAGCACTTAATGTAGTATTTGACCAATTATGTCCATTTCTTTCCCATACTTTATTCACAAGGCCCTGCACGGTTGCAAAGTCATATCCGGCTTCTGTTAAAGCCTTCATTCGTTTCTCGTTGTCATTATTTCCAAAATCGCCTCTAATGACTCTTCCTACTACATCATTGAAGTACTCTACTTTATCGGTTATATCGTCTGTCGCTTTAGACGCTTCTGTTTCAGCGCCGGCTAACTTCTTTATTGTTTCTATTATAATACTGCCCGATAATTTACCTGCCGCAAATACTTTACCAATCGTGCCGTATTTACTAATCAGATCATCGACGGCAATGCCATGACTTTTGGCAACTTCTATAAGTTTGTTGTTGAAATCCTCTTCAGTAACCCCAGCCGATGTGATCCTGGAAATGAGATTATCCCATTTTGAATTCAAGCCACTAAACTTTTCGAATATTTTGCTTACATCTATACCATTAATGAATTTTGTTAACGCATTAGCCGCTCTTGTTACACCAGTAGTAAATACCTGCGCAAATGGTCCAATATTTGCCTTAACATCATTGATCTTGATTCGCAATGCATTGAACAATTCTACAAGCGGACCATTCTGTTTAATTAACGGGCTAATAAACTCAGCGCCTATTCTTGAAAGGGCTGACTTTACATTTGACATTGCACCGTTGAATGTCTCATTTGCTTTCTTTGCATGTTCACCGAATGTCTCGTCCATAGCTGTCGCAAAAGTATCGAAATCGATTTTTCCCTTTGACACCATATCACGAACATCCGCTTCGGTAACTTTGGCTCCGTTTCCAACTTTTGTAAGGTACTCAGCCAATGTTGCGGCTGCGTTCATACCTCTGCCTGACAACTGAAGTAACTGGTCACCCATCATTCTTCCCTGACCAGCTATCTGTGTATAAATACGACCGATATCTTCATATGAGCTATTGGTCATGGCCGCAACACCCGAGATACCTCGAAGTGCACTCTTCATGGAATCACCAGCTCGCATACCTGATGCTGCCAACTGTGATGCTACTTTTGCCGCTGCATCCAAACCATATGCAGTTCCGTCTACACCATAACTAACATCTTCCATTACTGCGGCAACATCTTTTTCATTCTTAAGCAAACCCATTAACTGAAAGTTTGCATTTTCCAAATTCATTGCTCTGGAAATACCGCCAGATTTTATGGTGCTGGCAATGTAGCTGTTTGTTTTCTTGAAAAGAGAGATTACTGAATCTGTAACATTCTCAACAACCCTCATTCCCACAATTCCAAATGTGGAAAATCTTTTTTGCAACTGTTCCACGCCGGATGCAATATGATCGAGAGATATGTTGTTTGCAGCTCGAGATACATCCTGAATTCCTTTTGTTGCACCATCGAGTTTGAGTTTCTGTTTTAATCGGTCGAGTGATGACATAGTAGTTTTGACGTTTTTCTCAAAATTACGATTGTCAAACCTCATCTCGACAACTTTTTCATCAATAGTCGCACTCATCTCTTAGTGATCTCCTTCCACGCAGAATCTGCGATTTCGTCAAAAATAGGCTGAATAGAAGGATTGATATAATCTCTGCCTTCTACCCAGCCACCGGTTCCTGTTCCATGCCCATACTGAAGAATGATCGCTATTGGCACATCATTTTGAATGTTTGAATTATGAAATGAAATTGACGCTGATCCGTCTTTATTCTCGATTTTGTAATACCAAGAACTCGCTGTTTTTCCTGTATCTTTTGGCGTCGCGGCAGCCAATGCTTCAACGCCGGCGCGACCATACTTATTGAGGTCCCCAAGATGTATTACTTCCTTAGCTCGTTCAAGGAAATTAGTGAGATTTGAAAAGTCTCCTTTTTGTCTAAAACTAATCATGTCAACTCCTCATTTCATTTATACTTTTTTTGCATAAAAAAAAGACGGTCGGCTGTGGCACCATACCGCCCTTAAAAATTTCAAGCTATTTCAAGCAATTTTTTCCATGTTCTATTCTTTGCTGTTATTTCTCCGTCAGCTATACAACCATTAGCTTTCTGAAATGCCTTGACACTGCTATCAAACTTCGTTCCGGCAATACCATCAACCGCCCCGCAATTATAGCCGATGCTGTTTAAATACTTTTGAATAGGCTTTACAACAGCATGTTTATTATTTTTTGTCTTGCTTACTGTAACAGTCTTACTTAACGTTTCATTTCCAGCAATGCCGTCAACCTTTGCACCTATGGCTTTCTGCACATCTTTTACGAATTGCATATGCGAGTATTGGCTAAAATTTTTTCCCGTGCTTCCTGAGATTGATTTGTTAAATAATTCCCGTTCTGCCACACGTCTTTTTGTAAGCCCGTTTAGTACTTTTCCACCGGCTTTATTATAAAGTAAGATTTTTTCTGAAATGGTTTCTGCATTTCTTCCAGTAACAAGCGTTTTCAAACTACCTGCTCCACAGTTATAACAGAATGATGTCAATGCTCCATACTGATTATCATTTGGTGTAAATGTTGTCACATACCGGTCGACATATGCAGAATATTTTTTTAAATCCTCTGTCAGATATTTTTCTGCCTGTGCCTGTGAAATTTTCATTCCACGTTTTACGCCGGCCGTATGCCCGTACCCAATTGTCCAAACACCAACCGAATCCTGATAGGAAGTCAATCGACAACCTTCAAATTTTTTTATCAAAGCTATCGTCTCTTTATTTATTGTTCTTCCCATTTAATCATCCTTTCGTGTTAAATTTCTTTCTACGTTCAGCATTAATTCTGGCGTACATCGCCGTAGTATCTTTTTTACTCATCATTTTCTTTGGCTGTCGATCAAGCATACAGACTTCGATCTGATCAATTAATCTGTTCAAATGCCATTTCTCACATTCTAAAGGCATTTGAAGTTCAAACATCCAACTATATATATCCTCGGCAGTGATAAACTGATCGTTCAGTCTGCTTTTTTGTTTGTTTGTGAACACGGTTGCCGTCATTTTTCGATATATATAATCGTTGAGTGCCTTAATGTTTTGTTCGGTCATGCTTTTATATGCATATGGATCAACATTCTTGTTTAATGTCATGCATTTGAAATAATCGATGGATTCTTCATAACTTAATTTTGTGGAGAGGAAAGGTTTATTCCACCTTGCCTCCCACTTCTGAAGAGACACCAAAGAATGCTCCATCGTTAAAGTTGCACCTTTAAACTCATAAAATTCGTTTGTTTGGTCGCTATAAAATTCCCTCGGTGGGATTGTTATTTCAATCATTCTTCAGTACTCCATTTTGAATTACGCAGTAGCAAGTACTGCTGTGTCGGCATTAGAAGCTGCATTCTCAGCCGCTTCTCTAAGATCTGCTGGTACAATGCCATTGATAAACTTTGCCGCTTCTTCGTCGTCAGATGAAAGCAACATATATAAAACTTCGTAAGCTGCTGTTTCAGAAAATGCTCGTGACAAAGGATGTCCTTCTGCATCTGTCTTTGTGAATCGTCGGCCATCAACCTTTTCACCGTACGCCGTGAGAATGATTGTCTTAAATGTCTTGATAATCTCTGACACATTCTTTGCTTTAACGATGTCGTCAAGCATCTCTGAAAATTTCTTACCAGTTGTGTATTCTAATTCAAGTAACTCTGGCTTAGATAAATGGAACCAAAGTTTTTCAGTTCTTGTTACTCCGTCGTAATCGTCATATGTAAGTTCTTTACAATACATAGTGTTATACCTCCTTAAAAAGAAAAGACCCCGTAGATTAAACACGGGGCCTATAATTGATTATGTGGATTATGTTTTATTATTTGTTTTTTTACGCTGTTTTCATAATTTCAGCGATCTCATCTGGTAACGGAAGTCTACCATCTGTTCCAGGTGTGTAATACTTCTTCTCAGCCCAATCTGGAGCTGACACACCAGATACTGCAACATACTTATTGCCTTCTTTTGTCAAGTAATCTTTGTAATTGGTTGCCCAATCATCAGGCTGTGTTGATAACAGCTCTGGATCTGTTCCGTAAAGAACCTTTTCCAGGTCGGCAAGTTTCTTTGCATCTACCTTGGTACTGTCGAGTTCCAAGTGAGCTGTCGGGTTTCCACCAGGAACATCTACTGGAGTTGTGGAAATAGTCCATGAGAATTCAATACCTTCTGGACTGTTGTTCTTTGACTTATATGCCTTCTCAGACGGGCTTGCAAGAGCTCCATAAATCATATGTAACTTATAGCCATAATCATCCTGATCGACATCATTTCCGATTGCCGTCTGGTAGGACATACCAAATGCTGCTCTCTTCTGCTGTCCTGCAAATACTCCTGGCGCGATCTCTTTCTGACCATTACACTCACTGAATGAATCCGGATATGTGTAAGCAGTAATTGTAGCTCCGAAATCTTCAGAGGACATCAGGTTTACATACTTAGCATCGTTTGCATATAATGCAGTAACTTCAGCTCCTGATGGACTTTCTGTAACACCGGTAAGGCCATTCCATGCTTCACCCTTTGGGTATGATCCATCAGACTCCTGCTTATAGCAGACACCTTTTTTGGTACCGGTTTCGTATAAACGTTCACCGATCTGATCCCATTTCATTAACATAGGTTTATTCTCCTTTTTTAAAAATATAGTGTGAATACATCGTGATTCAAGTTATCAGCTACATAATGTCTATCGTGGACACAGAATGGGGTTTCTAAAAGTTTATTGATTGCATCATTATCTGGTCTTTTTGAAATCACGATTACTTCATAGCATGTTCTTGAGATGTAAGCATGGTCATTTGCACGCTTCACGTCTCTTTTTTTTATCTGATATCTTATCGCCGGATAAGACATCTGTTTATTATCAGGGGGCTGATAATACACATTTTTATTCCCTATAAATTCCTCTAATTTACTTTGCAGTTTAAGTCTGCTCGACATCTGTATACACACCCCCTAGTGTTAACGCGATTCTAGGGAAGCTAGATGGATCGATAGTTGTAACTTTCCACTTAACTCCCTTATACTCCGCGTATACAATCTTCTGACAATTCTTCGAGGCATAGGGGTTGGCTACTATACTAATCACATTTGATAATGTGGTATTAGTATTAACATTATTGCTTCCGTTGTGATTCCATCTCTGGGTAAAAAAATCGCCTCGGTATTTATGAGTGATTATTCGTTCCTCACTTAACCCAGGCTCTATTTCCACATTTTCTGCAAACCCAATAAGTCCGCTCCATTTTGCCATTTTGAATTATCTCCTTATGATCAGTCCTTAGCTGCTGTCAATGTTCCCAAATCAGCGCTAGTCGCTGTCGTGCCATTTGGTTTAGCGTATGATACGCTACCAGCATTGCTTGTTATACTGAAAGATACCGGCACATACAGCGCATCACCAATAGAAATGATTGCTCTCTTTAAGAACATCTCTTTTAACTCACTTGTCTTAAGCTGAGTTTTGCAAGCAGCATCTGCATATGCTTTTGTATCGCCGGATTTTCCGTATACATATGTAGCACTTACGTTTTTGTCTTTTGCATCATTGAAAATCTTATCCATGTTTATTTATCTCCCTTCTGATAAACTAGGCAATTGCTTTCTTTGCTTCAGCAAGACCAGGTTCCTCGCTCTTGGTTTCGCTGCCGGATCTAAGCACAATTGCTGAGAACGGCTTATCAAGTGCACCCGAGCAACGAGTCTCAATCAGATACTTCTCCTGATTGTAGTCGATGTCGAAGTCGTCAAACATGTTGATTGATCCGCCCTTATCAGCGCCGACCTTATAATCAGCAAGGTTTACGATCACACCATACACATCCTTATCGTCCTTATCTTTAAGACCATCCATAACTGGAACTGTAACGATTTTGCTTACTCGAAGTGCTGTTGCAAGTTCGGCTTCGGTCTTATATAACTTATGACCGATAGTATCTTCAAGGAGCAGACAATCGGTAAGCATATCTTCTGTAGTATACAGAACTGGATTTCCTGATCCCTTATAATTCTTTCTTGATTTAACAGCTGCACGAATGAAATTCTTTGCCTTTTCATCCTCAGATGCACCTGTGGCAACTGCCCATCTAATTGTAAATAAATCATGATCATTCAGAACTGGACGAATACGATTCTCATCAACCTTGTCATCACTGGATGCAAGTCTACCGTCACCAAAGAGAATTGATCTCGCGATTTCCTCATCAAGCATCATACGCATCTCAGCCTTGAGCCAAGCAACAACGTTAAAATCTGTGATATCAACAATGTCATCACGATCCATCTTCTGTTTCTTATAGATTGTTGTTGGATCGGTACGTCTCTTAAGTAAACCGAATACTTCTTCTTTCTTAAGCTTTCCTTTGATATAACCCTTAGCTCTTGCTTCGTCCTCTGTGATGTCAGCGAACATTGACTTGATTCTGCTAAATGGAACGTGATGTACAGATGACATTACCTGCTGTACCCAATCCATGTTTCTGCTGATGAACGTTGGAACTGGGGAATCAGCTTTTGCCTCTGGGAATAAGAATTCAAGGTTCTGTACGCCATATTCATCGGCATGTGCCATGAAGCTGTCTTTTAATGATCCGTATTTTTTAAGATCGCCAATGATTGTCTTCATATCATCGTGAGACAGAACTGCTTCGTTCTGATCATCCTGAACGTTATTCTGATCAAATAAGTTGTGTTTCATTTCATTATCTCCTTCTTTATTATCTTTGTTATCGCTCTGTTCTTTTCTTTCCTGATTTTCACCAAGTAATCCGAATAAAACTTTCTTCTGCTCGTCATTCATGGTGTCGATGACTTCTTCGATGGTCTTTCCTCTTTCGACCCCATCTTTCTTTGGTTCATTATTTTCAGGTTCTGTTTTCTTTTCGGGGTTATCTTTTGATTCCTCTTTAGAGTCGTCTGCATGCTGAATGATCATGATATTTTCATCATAGAAAGCCTGAAGCTCATCCGCTTCTTCGTCACCATGAGCCATAACAAAGTCAATGCTTGCCCCTGGATTGGCTCCAGCGAGTACAAGGCTGACTTCCTTGATGTCACCATGAAGTACATCGCCGCCGATCTGCTTAAGATGGTTTGCCCATATTGATAAGCAAGCTACATCACCATGCATAACCCGCTTCTTTGCAGCCTGACCTTCTTCGGTATCATTAAATGATCCATACGCATATACTCCATCTTCACGATTTTCGAGTAATGCGTGTCCAAGAACTGATTCGACTTTTGTATGATCATGCATCCACACCAATGGAACTGTTTTTCCATCACAGTCCTTAAATGCGCCATGTCTAATCGTTCTTCCGTCAGCACAAAGTAAGTCGTTTCTAGTGGCATAACCACTGAAATCCCATTTCTTACTCATTTTGATTGTTTCCTCCTTCTTGGGATTGATTTTGGATATTTGGTACTGGTACATCTCCTTCTTTGGCCTGACTGATATTGCTATTTCTCAGTTCGTCAGCCTTTGGATCTTTCGATGGCTTCATACCAATAACCTGTCTCATTTCATTTGATGTCATAATTTCATTTCTTGTGAATTTATCCGCGATATCTGCGATATTATTGACTGGAACCAGTCTGAACGGATCTTTGAACATCTGAATTGTCTGCCCTTGTGTGCGAGCAGTCTTTGTTAAGAATTTTCTTTTAAATTCATCAACAATGGCTGAAACTATCGGTTCGATTGTCCGATTCATATAGTTCAGCATTGTCTTTTCATCAGCAGTACCATCTAAGATACTCTGTGTAATGCCTATCTGGGCAAATACCTGATTAGTCAGATACTCTACCTGATTCATAAGATTGTTTTCAACAGGACGATTAAGCTGAATGATTTTTTCAGTTGCATCAATATATGCAACACCATATTTACTGCCTACGAGCTGGTCTTCGATGTCTTTACGTCTGGTCTCTGCCTGCTCTTTCTTTAACAATGATCTCGCCTGATACGGTAACTGAACAATTATGTCAAGTTTTCCAGACGCCGTTTTTTCATCTGTCACATCCAGTAATCTCAATTTCTTTGCCAGCCGCTGCACCTGTGAGTTAGGCTCATTCACAATCGTATAAAGTGGATTTTCTATAATTGCAACGATTCTTTTAGGCACGACCACCTCTTCACGTTTACCGGTTTGATCGTTGTATACCCTAACTTTTACATGGCGAGGATACCATTCAAGTATCTTGCATGTTCTCATCGATCCGATGCTGTAAGAATCGGTTGTCAAAGGATCTTCGTCGGTGTCGATAGGTATTGCCCCGACGCATCCTTCGTCTAGCATTGACATAACCAAATCCTGTAAGAATGCACGACCTGTCTGATCAATGTTTGCTTCTAAATTCAAGCAATTGTTTAGTCCTGAATCCACATCTTCTTCATACCGGCCGTTTTTGTCATTCTTACAGTGTTTAATTCCAACACTTGACGCATCAACAGCGATTCGGTTAAATATGGAATTGATAATGGAACGATCATTATTGCCAGTAAGAATCAATCGGTCGGGTCTTCGTCCATATCCACTTCCATAACTGTATGGATATGTTGGTTCCTTATTTCTAAATGCATTCCATGCCCGTTGAAATCTGTCTGTTACTCCCATTTATTACCTCCTAGTCAAAGGCTTCACGATTAAGCTTATATGCGACATATGCGTCGAGCATTGCTGCTACTGCATCTATCTTCTGCTCATATCGTTTCTTTAATAGTTTTCTATTACCGTTTGTATCTTCCATCGTGATACAGTTGCCCATGGCAAACGTCATAAGTTCCTCATCAAACAAAAGCATACGTTCCTCAGCCAGTTTCTTTAACTCACCTAATGGAACCGATTCTGTCTTAGCTCCCTGTATTACTTTTTCTACTCCGAATGGACTATTTTCTCTTGTCCAACGCTCAACAAATTCCCGAGCATTATATGGGTCATATCCGAAACTTACTACGTCGTACTCTCGTTGATTTATGTACTCATCCAAATCATCATAAACCTGCATCATATCTAATACAGTTCCCAGCATTACAATCAGTGAACCTTCATTCATAAAAGATTCATACTTAACTCTCATCGCCATAGGCAATTTCATAAGAGTTTGTTCTGTAATATAGTTTCGAGTCTTTATTCCAAAAGACCCGTCACCAATTGGAAACATAAATGTGAATGCACAGAAGTCATCACCCTGTGATAGATCTCCTCCGAGCGAACACGGCATACCCCAATAATCTCTTTTTTTCTTATGAGGTAATGTTTCTTCATAAGTGAAATAATAGGTATAGCCTTCCATTGGAATACCAAATCGCTTCGCCAAAATATCATTTCGAACAGCGGGGTTTTTCTCAGCACGTTCGACATCGTCCTGATAGGTATCATATGTGACTGTTTTTCCAAGATTTGGGTTTGCCTTTATCCACATCTCCGGATTGCTTACTTCGTCAATTGAATCAAGCTTATACCACCATATAGAGGTATGAATCGATGAATATTCACCTTTTAAAATTTTCATCAATTCCATTTTGATTGTGTCTCCACTACCGTTTCGTACGGTACCTTCTGAACTGATTGCTAAAATCAGATAATCATTATTCTGAGCGGTTCCCTGCTCTTTTGCTGATGATTGTTCTATTGCACCAACGACATCTTCTCGAACATCACCGGATAGCCATTCGTCAATGGTTGCAACTTTAATTCTCTGACCCTGTAGTTTATCAATTGTCATAGGAACGACTTCCAATAAAGAACCGGTAAGGAAATTCTGTATTCCTTTTTTAGTGCTCGCCAGATAGGTATGATTCCCTGTTTTTCCAACAGTACTATGCACGCTTCCTTCAGTTAAGAATTTGTACAGCGGTCCTCTTGAACGAGCGATTGCAGTTCTTATTGGTGACATAACTTCATCCGCTTGCCTCATTGTTGGTGCAGTTGTTATTTGATGTGTTGTGGATGTATCTACATTAAGAAAGTAGTTTTGTATGCATGAGGCATACATAGATTTAGCCGCTCCTCGAGCAACTATAAGATATTGTTTGTTAATAAGACGTTTCTTGATTTTCTTTGTAACGTAATGTCCACCGTGATTATCTGGACCGGGAACATATACACTACGTTCGACATAATAATACCAACAAAATATTTGTTCTGCCCATAGTTTGAAAGTATCAAGTAAATGCAGATCTTCTCCGTTGGTCAATGTCAGCTCATCTTCACAATAATCGACAAATCCTTGCATGGCTTGATCATCGTACCATATACCAGGATTAGCAATTAACGCGTCAATGCGGTTCATTTCCATTTCGATCTCGGTATTGATTGCTATATCTCCTCTAATTACGGCATCCCTAAACATACCATAATATTTCGGTACAGCAGTATTAGATAATCCCATACACGATCACCTAATTACCCTTCTTCTTATCTTTTTTATCTCCGCCTTCACCGATGATTGGGGCTCTTGCACTATCTTTCTTCTTAAATGCATTATAAGCTTTGGCAATATGGTTATATCCCTTTGCACTTACATCCATAACATCGTTCACTTTACGTCCGGCACTGATATATGCATTTACGATCTTTTCACCAGTTGAAACATCTTTCGGAATTAACTGCTTAATATTTCTTTCAAGACTTAATCGATTATAAACATTCTGTAATTCGTTATATGAAAAAAGATCAGCATTTTTATATAATTCTTTTGCTGATCTACTTTCTAATACTTTCCGTTTTTTTGCTTCAACGGATTCGTCTTCAGACTTCGGTTTGTTGGTAAGTGCGTCATACTCTTTTTTTAGCTTCGCAGCTCTTTTTCGGCCTTTGGCAGTCAATGTTCCATTGGCATTTTGATAACGTCGGACTCCCCATTTCATTCCGAGTATTCCATGATGAGATAGAAAATCTTCAGGATACGGGGTTCCCATATATCTCCACATAATGTCATCCCTCCTCTTTTTGTTTGTGCTCTGAAGACACTTGTAATCGCCATTCCATTTCTGCTATGTTTCGGTTTATGGCGTCTGCGTGAGTTGAACTCGATGGCGGGTCAAACATCATACGAACTTTGAGCCCGACGTACGTTTTCACCGAATCAATATATATATTGTCATCGATAAAATCTTCCCATGTCGCAGTTGAATCTTTGATATTGAACGGTGTTTTTGGGCCAACGCCCAACTGCCATAATGTCATGAATGCAGCATTAATGTCGGCAATGAAATCATTGTCAAAATCCTTATCTTCATCCAAAACACCATTAAATTCCTTTACGAAATCTAAAATACTATTAGTCATATCGATCTCCTTAATGTTTCCAAGGACATGTGTCGTTTGGTTTTCTTTCTATTGGGTTAGTAATTAGCAGATTCACATCACCATAATGTATAGCGTTATGTGTGCTTTGAATTGTACAGACAAGATATTCTGGATTTAGTAATAAATCTGTTCTGGATAAAATATCTTCTTTTGTGATTGGATTCAGATGATGAATTAACACTGGGCCATGAATATCATAACCTGACATAGCCAAATCACAGCATTGATCTCTGATGATTATTTCATCTCTGATTTTTTTCCATTCCGATGATTTATAAAATATCTGATTGAGGTAACGATCTGAACCAAATGTGTCTGCACCTACTTGTCCGTCCAATCGTAAATATTCAAATCGTTCTTCAAAAGTCGGTATTTGTATCAGTTCAGAATATCGTCTAATATTCATCAGCATCACCGCCTTGACCAGAATATTTTCGCATTGCTGCTAATGCCTCTGCGTATGTTTCTTCCATTCTCTTTTGGCTCTGTAAAGCTTCAGTTTTAGCCTTAAGTAATCTGTTTTCTTCTCGAAGCTTTTCCAGTTCAAGTTGATCTTTTGTAGAGCCAGCTTTAAGAAAATATGTAATTATTTGTGACGATGCCGTTCCCTCTCGTAACTGTTTTTCTGCTGCCTCGTTAGCCAAAGCAATCAACTGTTTCTCTCTTGCTTCAGGTGTCAACGCCGGTCTGAGTTTAGCAGTAGTGTTTTTAGCTTTCGGCATACTTTTAACCTCCTTCTATTATCTTTTCGACCATTTAGATAACATTTATAAAGACTTATGATGCACCTGAAATATGCTCAGGATTTTTTGAAAGGAGGCATTTTCTGGACGTGGCATCACCAGAATATATGTGCGGAGGGTTTCACATATCAATTTTAAAGAATCATCATAAGTCCTTGTAAATATCATCTAACAATCAAGCAATGAATAACATTTGTAAAGACTCATTAATGTGAAAGGATTGGAAATAAACACTTGTAAGGGGTGGATTACGAAAAGCATTAATGAGTCTATGCAAATATCATTCATCGACTTTCCCCCATTTTTACCTCCGGGGAATTTTTGAGGAGGGCGGCGATGACGGCAGGGGGTGTGATTTTTAAGACCCCCTCCCTATGTATTCATCGTCTACCAGTGATACGGTTAAGCCGCTACGCTGTTATTTGTTATTTTTTTGTAAATATTGAATGGATCAGTTTCAATTATGCTATCGATTGCCTGTTCAACTGCACGATTATATTCTTGCTGCGATAAATTATCTTCAACTTTTGCAATTCTTGCTAAGTATTCGCAAGTGTTGTAACCTTTTTCTTTGTCAAACAATAACCATTCTGTAAACTGTGTAAAAGGATTAAAAGGATTGTCGAAAGTTGTAATTGCAACTAAACGATCGATGGCATTATTACTATTGCTCATTTAATTTCCTCCTTTTAAATACTTTGAAACTGCTGAAACAGAAAGATTCATTTTGTCAGCGATCTCTTGCAATGTGTAATCGGATGCTGCATAAGCTTTGATACGATTAATCTGAACTTGTGAAATGCCACGCTTTTCTTTTGGCATTGATCTTTCGCGAAGCACATCCGGATTTGCATTGTTAAGTATCTGCTTTAATTTATTTTCACTGATAGCCCCTGACTGAATTGCTTCCCATTCACGGTCAGTAATTTCTATAGCTCTGTCTCTTCGTGCCACAGATCCAACCTGCTGCCGATACTTAGTAAGCGCCTGTTGACTAATCTTTTTAAGATCACTCGTTTTCATATCAGGATTACTTTGCTTTTTCTCGTTTATCTCTACATTCGCCATCCGCTGTGCAGTACGTTCTTTGACCGTGTTCTTAAGGGCATCGTTGAGTTTTGCATCCAGTGAGTCTATCTCATCTTTATACTTGCTCTTTGCCTCTTTACTGGTTGCTATCTTACCTGTATAAGACATCTCTATTCTAGCTTTATTGGCCAGCCCCTTCATGTCATTGGCATACTGGGCATATAATAGCTCCATAGGATGACGTGCTTCAGATACTAATGTATAAGCATCATCAGTCTCTGCCATCTTTGTACTCTTTTTGGTTCGCATTTTCATCTCGTATCGGATCTTACCAGTACGATCTGTATAGTATACCTCACCAGTGGTATTGTCTTTACGCTTAACAGGGGTGTACCGATCAATGGATGCCTTATCAGTGGTATTATACTTAATTGTATCTCCATCAGCGGTTTTGATTGTCACTGTACCAGTCTTTTTATCTATGGTCCGATTAGGGTAATACAAATCATCAGCTGTCTTATAAATCAATGATCCCTCTGGTCTGGATGGGTCATACCACGACTTATCTTTCAGATTGATCTTTGGCGTTCCTTGTGTCGCTGGGACACTTGTCTCTCCTTTAGCTCTTGAAAGTATTGTGGATGCTCCACCAGATCTAACAAGATTGCCATTTTCATCATACTTCGCCTGGTAATCTTTTCTAAGCTGTGCAATGTTATTGTCTTTTTCACTCGCTTTATAGTCGAGTTTGTGTTTTTCAGCATCAATTACAACCATAGAATGTCTAACAGCTCTGGCCAGTTCTTTTTCATCCGCGCCAGCTAATGTCATATCTGTGATAAGATTAGATATTTTACCCATTTCTGTCTGGGTATTTTTCATAACCTTATATTCATGACCATCCCGATAATAATGTTTTTCGCCATTACTATCAATCTTTACTTCTCCGCCATATTCGAGTTTTGGATCAAATCCTTTAAGTCCATCAAGTTCTGGTGTAGATGTGATCCTCACCTTGCTACTGGTAGGTATAACCATAGCAGTATCCCCATCGAAGTCTGCACCAGATAATCGAGCGGCTACCGTCGCATTAATACCAACAGCATCCTGTGCCAATGGCCCAATTGTTTTAATTGCATCTTTATTACGATTGTTAACTGTACAAATAGGTATCTCAAACGTTCCTCCGTGAGGGTAACGAATAAGTGCCACTTTTGTTCCGGACGAATACTTTGGTGCATATATCTCATTATCTTTGAGCGATGGGATTGGTATAATGACATGATACTTCTGATGCGGTAATGCTGCTGCCTGTAAATTGACAGCTGCCGCGTCACAACCATCCGCAAACTTCTCAAGATAATATTTCTTAACAGTTGGGTTAGTCAGTGAACATATCTCAGCATACTCATCCATCTTATTTGCTTTCGCCAAATTAAGCTGCTTTTCTGCTAATGTCTTTGTCTGTTTACCAAGAAACTGTGACGGTAACGCATCTTTCCAGTCATCCCAATCACCCTCATCAGCTCTCTTATTTATGAGACCGAGTTTCTTATTAGGGTTATCGGATGCTCCAGAAATCCGTTCGCCGGTTTTACTGTCATACCAATACTGTCCGCCCTGATCCGCGTCTTTTATAAGTGATCCAAATGGATTGTCCGGATCGTCTTTGATGTCTTTTAAAACTTCGAGTTTAGACTTATCTTTTGTTTTATTGGTATTAAATCGTACATCTATACCATCTGGTAGATCATCAGAATAAACTGCCATTCCCTTGATGTATTTCTTCCCGTCTACCATGATTCGAACCTGTGAATATCTGGATTCTCCTAATGATAAATCAGGGCACCCTCTTCTGATTTCAACAAGTCCGTCTTTCTCTAACCCGCCATCTTCAGCATAACAAATTGCTAACCGCTTTGAATCCAAGCTTGATGGGTATGTGAACTTTCGTTCAAATGTATCGCCACCATCACGAGATATGTAATCATTAATAGTTTTTACTCTGTCCAGATCATAAATCTCCTGATGTTCGATTCCCGGTTTACAAAGTACCCTCTGAGTCGTTTTCTGAGAAGTATTAGTAGCCTGAGAGAAACGTCCGCCGTATACGTTATACCCTTCCCGTGTAAGAATGGTTAAAGCCTGTTCGAGTTTTTCTTTTGATATTCCAAGCTCACGTTCTACTCCGGTACCGACATCGACCATTTCTTTACTGTCAACCTGCTTCTTAAGATAGTTAGCAGTATTACGAGCCTGTTTCATTTTGCTTTCTGAACTGGCATTAAGCAGTGATCGTACAGTAGACTCATTAATACCTAGTTTTCGTCCAATCTCAGAATTGTTTAATCCATCAGATCTTAATGATTTAACATGTTCGACAATCAACATACGCCGTTCATCTTTAGCCAAAGACTTTTCAGTACGATACTGTCCTGTGGTAAGTCCAAATTCATTTTTAATATTTTCGGGTGTTTCTTCCCACCCAGTTTTCTTAAGAGCTTCTACTCGACTAAGGAAATCCTGTCCATGCTGATATGGATTCTCTCCTGATCCCCATGGAAAACGACCTGAATGCCTCGGTGTTCCATAATGGGCAAGGAAATTTTCGTCAAGCAATAATGAATCAAGATCTGAAAAAGTATTCATGTTATACCTCCCCGTTATTTAAAGACTGAAATAATTTATCAAGATGAATGATTTTGTCTATAACAGGTGCCACATCTTCTACTGTCGGACAAAATACTTCCACATTATCATTCTGATAAATTCGAAGCTCGTACTTGATCTCTCCCGGTTTCACTTTGTATTCCAAACAAAACAGCGCAGCATAAATTAATAGCTGATCCATATGTGCTGGGATACGTCCAGTCTTTAAATCATGAATTCTTAATAATCCGTTTTTGAAACTTATAGCATCGGCAGTTCCAAAAAATCTTTCTGAATAAAATAAAACAACCTCTGTGTTCATCTGATATCCGATTGCATCATTAACATATGAATAAATCGTTTTCTTTGAACGAGGTTGTTTAATTCCAAGATCAATTGTTTCTTTTGCCCATGCATGAAGTTTAGTGCCCATCTCAGATGCTTTTTTATTTCGATATATTTCAATCGCTTTTTCATCATCATACCATAGCCAATGGTATTGACTTGCTGAGAATGGAGCGTGGAGTCCTTCAAGACTCGAATGTTGATTGAAGATCATTTAGCACATCCTCCTTATTTTCTGGATAAATGAAAGCGGCATATGACATATGGTTCATCTTCTCAACATAATACCCTTGATTTGGTCGATGACTCGCCGTAGCATTTTTCTTTCCCTCAAGTGCTGCCCATTTATTTTTGTATAAAATAAGAAGGTCCGGAATTCCCTGTATTTCCGTTGGGTCCATATGTAATACAATGCATCCCGGAAACCGGTGTTCCAATTCATTTACCAGCTTTGTCTTGAATTTGTTTTCTAACATCGCTAATAATACCCTCCTTTCAAAATGAAAAAGGAAATGCACGCTGATAAAAAAAAATAGCGTTTCTATCCTTTCTCTCTATAAAAGGGTATGTAAATGACGCGAGAAGAAAAATGAAGATAATTTGTATTTGCCGCTAAAAAATAAAGACCCAATGTATTTCTACACTGAGTCCTTATTGACAGATTTATTTTTTAATTTTTTGTTATTTTTAATTTCATCACATTAACTTTATTGTTTAATACATCCCCGATCCCAGACATATAACCGTTTACAAAAGATTCTTTTGTAGCTTTGTTTGCAACTTTGATAGTTAAGTATTGGTTTAATAATATTCCACCTATACCAATCATAGTTCCCAAATTAAGACCTTTAGTAAAGTCATCCATGTCGGAAATCTTTTCTTTGCATTCCTCGTATTTGTTTTTAATTGTTTCTTTTACTTTCATAATAAAAACCTCCTTAAAATATAGTTTTTCTGTCATTAAAGCGGTTGTAGATTTTGCGAAAAAATAAAGACCCAATGTATTTCTACACTGAGTCCTTGTTATTAAAATATTATGGTAATACCATGCTCTTTTAATTTCTTTGCGATAAAAAGCTTAAATGATTCAGTTTTTTCTTTTGGTCCATGTTCTAAATAACACATTAAAAACCCCAAACGCCACGCGGCTTTCGTATCTTTATCTTTATAATTTGGCATCATGATAAAACCTCCTTTTATTTTATTTCATAAAGGTCTATGTAAACGATGCGAGTGTTCATTTATGATACATTAAATTATGTATGCATTCAGTTATGAAATATATTTTTTATCTGACAATTGTTACAATATATACATATTAATCAGAAAGGAGGTATAAAAATGGCTGAGCAAGCATTAATTAAAGACAATTCTATGCTTAATATATGTAAAACACATTGCTCGGTATCAGGTAAACCATCAGCACCAAACATGACACATGCGATAAAGAAACATTGTGGTAATATGAATAATGCTTATATTTATACACAACCAGAATTATTATCCTATAAAAATCAATGTTACCGTAAAGGGCTCAAAGAAGGTTATATACAAAGTGGTAAACTAGTTATTTATATTGCCGCTTGTGTTGCGTACGAATACCGATATGAAATTTGGTCTTTTGCTAAAGATAAATACACAAAAATTACTGAAGCAAAAAACACTAAGAAAAATGTAAAAACTACTAAAAAGGCAATGAAACCTGATGCCAATCTTACAGATCCCGATAATATTGACCGCTCAGATTCAGATATTGATACTGAGTAAATTTATTATTTTTTCTATTCTAAACTTGATATATTATGAGTCAAGTTACACATCTTTATAATAGCAAATTTTTATATTCCCTCCGAGCCCCTAGCACAGACCTTGTGTTAGGGGCTTTAATCCCCCATTTTCACCATCTGGCCAAAAGCCCAAAAATTTTCTCTATTTATTATAAAAATATATATTTTTTTTTCACAATTAATAAGAGAAAAAAGTGGGTTTTTGGCCACAACACCCCGCAAACCCGCATAAAACCTAGGTTTTTCGCTGGCCAAAAACATTTTCAAAAGTGGGCAGAAACCCACTTTTTTTGGCCATTTGACCAAAATTCTCCAAAATTCACTCCAAAAATTTGCATAAAAAATGACCAGAACCCGCCAAAAGTGGGTAGCTGGCCAAAAATTTTTATAAAAGTGGGCAGAGATTTTTAGTCAAAATACAGCTAATTATTCTCAGTTTCGAGAGTTATTTCAACACTGTTATCTTTCTTTGAGAAAAACAATCTTACCTTATATGACTTGTCGTTGTTGTAACCCATATATAATGATCCGCTATCGTCTTCCGAATCATAATCAACAGTGTCAAATCCCGCGTCTTTGCATTTCTGTTTATAGGTGTCAAACTCTGATCTTTCGGCGTTTTTTACGCTACCAGTAACTAAATCACCATAATTATTGAAACTGATTTCTTCCGCCGTAAATATATCATTTGGATTAGGAATCATTGTTGATAAATCTTTTGTTGATACTTCTTCTGAAACAGTATTATCTGACGATGAAATAGTTGATGTTGAGTTCTCTACCTCATCTACTTCTGCTTCCTCTACAAGAGTTGTTCCAGTCTTACCGGAACTGTCGCCACTTCCGCCATTACTACTATTATCAGAGCATCCAACAGCAAACACTGTGACTGCCAAACCCATAATCAATAAAGCCTTTCTCATATCCTTCTACCTCCTTCGATATGTACAAAATATAAATTGATTATAGTCTGTCTACATCCGGGCTGTCAACTGATTCTGACACGCTACTGCAAGGAGTTACTGAAAAGCCATTAATGCCACCTACTCCGTATACAGTATTCAATGTATTCTTAGTATTTATCTCTTTAAGAGTGACACGATAATCATCAACGCACTTTTTAATAACTGCATCGTGATTTTTTCCTCGCTCCTTCATTCCTCGGCCAGATCACTAATCCCTTCTGCTAATATGCACACAGCACCAGCAATAATCCAAGTAGTAACATGATCACCAAAATGATAAAATCCCCAACATAAAAATCCTAAAAGCATATACATTTTTTATTCCTCCTTTAATATGTTTTTAATATGTTAAGTCTTTTGTTAATAAATTCGTCTTTCTTTACATCTTCCTCTTCACGAACAATTTCTACAATGTAGTCATTATAGCTGCTACCAGGTTCAATCTGAATGATTTTAGCACGTCTATCCACAAGGCTCCGACCTGATAGATTATTAATATAGTTACCGCTCCAAATTTCTATAACTGAATTATCTAATATTTTTTTCATCTCTTATTCCTCCTTATAATTATGCTCTACATAAACTGATGATATTGTCATTTTCATCTCTTTTATTTACTCGACTATGACAATACCCTTCTTTTTGGCAATAACATTCATAATTACCAGCCCCGCCAACACCTGTTATATAATATGATCGGTACCGGCATGGCGGCCTATTATCAGGAATGGCATCAACCAAACCTATAAATGTATCCATTTTATTCCTCCCTTGGCCAGTGAATCGTTACTCTTAATACACCAATAGTGAATGCAGAAATATCAGCCACTTCGGAATTTAATAGTTTTTCCAAAACCATTCCTTTTTTGTAAGCGATACGATAAATAGTCATCATACGACCCGTATTGTTTACATCATAAATATCAATGTTATCCGTACTTAAATCCAAAATATCTTTTACTGTCATTTTTTATTTCTCCTTTTCGTTGGACATCCGTCAGGATATTTATCTCTAAGCCAGTTGTTAACCGCCTCATTCACGCTTGATGCATTTATCGTAGTATCCTGGTCAATTCCATTTATTAGCCGCCGTTTTCCTATTTGACCTTTGGGTTCACATGCATTTAATGATGTATCCGATTTAACCCAAGGGAACGGCTCACCAAATAAATACTTCTCCATCGAAAATTCCGGTTGATCAGACATCTTTTTCTCGATCTTTTCAAGACTTCCGGCATAAGAAAGAACGCGGGCATACATTGGTGATTCACCTCTTGCTTCAACTACGATTAATACATCTTTGCCGTTTTTAATAGCTTCATAGTCACTTCGACTTATAAATAGCTTTTCCGTAAATATCACTCCTCCTTTTCAAAACTATAATGTCTTGCAGCATCTTTTGCCATCTGAACAGCATAGTCTACTGCTGCGTCTGTCGTGGTATCTGAATCAATACCGTTTACCATCTCTTCCGAAGTTATAATGTTTGTTGTACCGATAGAATTTATCGCATCAATCTGTGCCTCAGTTAGTTTAATGCCATGATTCTTGAAAATATCTTCAGCCCATCTAACGTCGGATTTATTAACCTTATTTTCACATCCGCTAGAAGTGCTAATAATTAATTCAGAATATGGTAAACTCTCAATCCACCTACAGAACTCTCGCCATTCATCCAACTTATGGTCTTTACGAGATTTATAAATGTTTGCCAGCACCTCATAATTCAGCATAACATTACGAGTCTGGTTGTAACTGCTCGGAAGAAGCTGAATCATCTGCCACCAAATTTCTTTTGCAGATAGCCCGGTATGTGGTGCAGTTTTAAGAGCCGCTAAATATCTTTCTCTAGCATTGTTTAATATTTCGATTGTAGCATTAAGCATCTCAGATGGAAATAGACCTCTCCAACCGCCACCAAGAGGATAGCAATATACCTCACTATCAAATAAGTTCTCAGTACTAAAATCATCCAAAGTAAACTCTTTCTCAGCAATCTTGTGCATCGTACTGCAAGAGTTAGCAACAGTACCTACCTTGTAAGTATCAAATTCTTTCCCATTAATGGACTATCTTTTACTATTGTTTTTGTGTGTTCGAAATACAAAAGAGAAAAGACCCAGCGTTTTATTGCTGAGCCTTTAATCTTTATTTCTTAAAAGTGCCAACTTTTTAAATCAGGTTTCCAGTCAATTATACCAATTTTATGCATATACAATTCCTCTGCAAAAAGAACTCTCCGTATGACAAATATAGGTATCCACGGATATCTCTTCTTAATCAATTTCATGCAATCTATGGTATCGTAGTATAGACCCGTATTCATAAATATCACTCCTTTCTCATTATATGAGATGTTATTTTCGCTAACGCACAAATATAAAACAATAGGACACCGTTTCGGTTTTCATGGGCTTCGTTTCCTAAAACCCAGCTACGTATCAATAGTAACCCTACTCCCCCGCCCAGAAGGCATGGGGGATAGCCTCTACAGGTTCATTCTAAATAATGTAAAACTATTACTTTTTATCTGTTTTCATAAACTTCTCATCAATATCGGTAATACGTTCGATTGTTTTGAAAACGCATTTGCATTTACGACAAGCATAGTAACGTTCTATCTCAGTACCTGATTCATTTATTTTTTGATGATGTGAATATGTATTACTATCGCATTTAGGACATCGCATAAAATACCCCCTTTTTTCAAAACATATTAGTTTAAATTATTTAAAAAGTTTCCCACGGGATTCCAATGGGTGGTTCCCCGTTAGCCACGCTGAAATATAAAAGAGTCCTTAATTAGGACTCCTCCTCTTGATTTTCTTTGACTATTTTTTCTGAAAATATCAGCCATTCTTTAGAAAAACCAATAGCTTCAGAGATTTCCTCCCATGTAAAACGATATTTAAGTAAATGTTTTACCATCTCAATTTGAAGCTTTAGTCTTCTTAATCTTTTTTCAGATATTTTAGACATATTAATCACTCCTTTCATTATAGAAGATGTATTATTCGCGTGACCCCTGCCGATAAGCAGGAAAAGTGTTTCATTGGCAGAAAGAACTACCAATATAAAGGCGCAGTGATTCTCACATACACCGGCATCATCCGCATGAACTTTCTGTGGTCTGTACCTGCGTTGGAGAGACGCTGCATAAGAGAATGATCCGCTTCTCCGAGATTGAATGCCTTAAATGCAGTTTTATTCCCAACATTTAATGTATAAGAACTATAGCTATCACTCTTCTCCCATGAATTCATCGGATTTCGCATACCCTCAATAATAAACTCCATCTGCGCTGGGCTTGCCAGAACTACATTTTCTAATTTAATCATTCTTCATACCTCCTTCTATGAATATCAAAATCGTCATCATCGCCTTTAGTTCCGATGCAATAACAATAGCATTCTTTGTCTAACTTAAAATATAACTTGACAAAAGAACGCAACATCACAGCCACTATTTTTTTAATCATCTTTAACTCCCTCTAAATATTTTTTAATTTGCATACATCTGTTGGAATGTTCACATGTTATAACATGATAACTTATGCCTTCAGATTCGTTATTTACATAACTTGTAACGTCTGCTGTAAAATCTGGACAATTATGACAGTATTCTTCAACATTTAATTTAATCATTCTACATAACCTCCTAGATCTTTATCAATAATCGCGTTGGTTTCGATTTCTTCAATGTGGAATTCAACTTCTGATCTATTGTCTAATTCAGGAAATCTTGATTCTTGATCCTCTTTAAAATACTTTTCTTCTGTTTGGGCTTTTACTAACTCGGCTTTTTCAAGAGCATCGAACACACCGAAAATATTAATATTGGCACCATAACCACCAAACCATGTGTCACCGTAAACTAAATATAATTTCATTATCTTATTCTCCTTTCTCTAAGCCCCAGTCAATTTTCAGATATGAATAGAAATCCCACTGATCCGCTGGGCAACCTGGCGGTAATGGTGTTGCAGGTTCATAGTCTACTTTATAGCCGAGGTTCATAAGTTCTTCACATAAAGCGTCGATAATTTTTTTATCTGGTTCATCCAGCGGTATGCTTGTATTATAAAAACCAGCTTTGATTGTTTCTTTGATACTTTTTTCAATCATATTCATTATGTCTTTGCATTTACAATTTATAAGGGTTTTTCTTTTCGCTTCGCATGCGTTAATCATCTTATTCTCCTTTCGATTTTACAACTCCTTAGTTGTTTATTTGTCTATCCTTCCGCTCGTAATACTCTTCTTTGGATATTTCTACCCAGTCGGGTTTTTCATTACCTTCTGGATCTCTAAAGAATCTATTAATCTCGATTTTCTGCTGCTCACCATTCTCTGTTTTTAATGCATAGAACACACCAACAGTATCAAAATCCCCATTCTTTTTATCTACCAAGAAATCCTCGCAATAAACCTTGATAGGTTTACCGGGCATATAAGGCATTGTTATAGGAAACATTTCATCAACGATTTCGCTAACCAAACCTGACGAATATGTAACATTTGGATTATTAATATCAACACAATATGACATGTCGCTGTCGTGATATTGCACAGTTCCGTCTCCATATGCATACTTAAACAACGACGGCATTCGTTTACACTGATATACTTTTGGACCGTCTTTAGGACGTGAACATATATTCCAAGCGTCATCCGTATCCTCAATTGGAGTTAACGGCTGCATATCAATCAAACGATTAAGTATAGCCTGTGTCATCTTAATACTGAAACCTGAATGCCCATCATCGCATAAGCTATTAAAAGCTTTTAGCGCACTCTCGTAGCAAGCGCAGCCATAATCAAATTCACCCTCCTTGCGATCCGGATTTTCATGTTTACATGCTAATTCAACTTCTTTTTTAGCCCATTCTTTCATACTCATATTATTTTCTCCTTTCAAAAATATAAAAGAGAAAAGACCCAGATTTTACTCTGAGTCTTAACTCTTTAAATTGTTTTATCACGATAACTCACATGCGATACTGGTCGTCTTGTTTTTGTATCCGATCATCCCTTTCACCAAAACCCTCAATTATGCCTCCAATAAGGTCGAAGGTGATAAAAGTCCAAATTGTCGTTAATACTGTCCATAACGCCAGTGCTCCTTTAATGAAATTTTTCATGATTAATTCACTCCTTTCTTCATTATATAAGAAGTAAATATCGCGAATTACTCAGTGTCTGCATATCCTTACCCATTATGTTCCTCCTTAGAAACCGGCTCTATAAAGACATTCAAATGCCCATCCCGAGTACTTATCTCATATGCGCAAGAGTTTAAAACGCACTCTCCAATGTAATCAATGTACTTTTCATTTAGGCCATTAGGTATTTTTAATTTCGGTATCGGACATCCCCTTTCAAAAATATGTACATCAGAATTGACAATATATAACAAATCTCTAACCCTAATGGAGCGTGGAATGATCCTAAATTCACCGGGAGCAATTAAAGCTGGCATAGTCATACCTGGTTTGTTGAAAACGTTAATAACCACACGAACGCTTCCACCGTTATGTACCAACTTATACGTCTCTTTATCAACATATATCATTTTGTTTCCTCCCTCCAACTGATACGTATTTCATCATCATACAACCAACTATTATATTTATATGTACGTATCGTGTACCCTAAATTTTCATAATGGGTAATTAACAACTTACAAACATCATTGCTAATATGATCGCACTTACAAGCCACTTCATATGAACCTTTTTTCGTAGCCTCCTTAATCTTTCGATTTATTTTTTTCACAGTACTTATGTATAACTTTTTTTGATATTTGACTTCGCTCAATATAGTTTTTGATCTTGCTTCCTCTGCATTAATCATATTCTTTTCTCCTCCCAACTTATTCTTATTACCGTAAATTGCTTCGTATGTAATGGGTCATAACAACGTGCAACGTAATATCCTAAACTTCTAATTTCTTGAATCAATGCGCAAATCGTATTATCGTCAAGAATATCATCAAATTCGTCAAATGAATAAATACACGAATAACGTCCTTTATATATCACTTCTTTAATTTTACCGTCAATTGATTTTAGGACATCTCTACTTTTTCCATTTAATATAGTTTTTGATCTTGCTTCCTTTGCATTAATCATGTTCTTTCCTCCTTTTACTGGTCTTTCAACTGTACCGTGTAAATCTTTCCATTTACTTCTATCACGTCATACTTCTCAATAAATTCGTTATAGTTTACCGAATTGTCAAGGATGACATCGTATTGAATTGGCTGTGCACATGCAAAAATAAACGCAAATAACATAGACAATACAGTAACACCTGAAAATATGTATGCCACTATTTCGTGATTAATAAATATCAAAACGCAAACAAGCGACATCACAGCCAATATAATAAGTATTGGAATGATAATGCCCTGATACTCATAAACAGCCGGTAAAAATGCTTCTTTTACATTTAATATTGTTACTCCACTCATAAATCTACCTCCTAAAATCCATTTGAAATAATGATTTATTTACTATATAATCTGATCTGTTTCATCTTTTTAAGAAATAGTTTCATCTCATACCCCGTAAGACCAACACATGTATTTCCAATCTTTTTCTGATCTGTTAGTTCAGCATCATAAGACTGTAGCAGGTGTCTACCAGAAGCCTTTTTAAGAATATCTACCGACTGAATAAATCCATATTTAGCATCTTTTCTTTTATACTCTACGCCATACTCATCTTCTTTTATTTTAATAAATCCAATCTTTGCTAATTTATCATCTACTGTTTTAAATAATTTCATTTTTTTTTATTTCTCCTTTATTTATTCTCCATCAAATACAATAATTTCGTTTGATATTTTTAGGTATATTAAGCCCTTACATTCATCTACCTCCTAACTTCTTTGCAATCATATCTCTTACTACTGCATCTAGCACAAAATATGGATCACTTTCCTTATTCCGTACGATCTCATATTCAAGCTGCTTACGATATCGATCACAATTTTTATCATCTACTATTAAAAAATCACGAAGTATATTTAATTTATACTCGATCGTTTCTTTAACGGTTAACCCTTGAACCACATAAGCCATTTGTATCCTCCTATGCTCTTTTACTTCTTATTTCTCTTGGAACGATATAATGATCGGCTTCATACCCCCGCTGATCGAAATATTGTGTAGATGGCATGGAAAAGCGAATTTCATAAATACCACAATCCGTTTCAAACTCATGAACCGCATGTATCATCACTTGCCCGTTATCGTTTGTTGTTTTTGATCGATATAACATTCGCTGCCATTTAACATCCTCCTGCAATAGCCTATTAATCATGCTTACCTCCTATCTGTGATACATCTGCCACTCCTCTACAAATCCAGCTGTCGTGTCAACAATTTTTTCTACACTGAAAAAACTGTGCCCATTAATACATAGCCGTCGTCTCATAATTTCATTATCATCTGGATTCTGAACTGTATCTGACACTACCATTTTTCCTCCGCATTTTGGGCATTTCATTCTTTCGCCTCCCATCTAATTGGTTTATGAGAATCATCATTATACGGATGATTCAAACAATCATCACATGGATCTTCAGTTTCTTTTTCATCTTTGTACACACACTTCTCGCAATAAACATTGAAGTATACTTCTTTTGTGCTAGTTTCCATTCCGGTCACTCCTTTCGTAAAAAATAAGAGAAGTCCCTGATATAATCAAAGACCTCTCTTAGATTGTTAATAAAAATATTTTCTTAATATATAACGTTTATAGTGTTGTACTACATTGCTTACTATGATCTCCTTGTCGTACCCAAAGACTATTTTGTCTGTTATACCGTAAACTGTATAAATGAAAATATCATCATCATTTTTCAAATAGACAATTAAATCGTCATCTTTTATAGTTACTCGTATTCCAGCATTAATACGTTCTTTGAGCATTCCATGAATCGCAATACAATATAAATATTCGTAATCTGCCATAAACTTCACTCTCCTTTTCACTATAGAGAGTGTTTTCTACGCGCTTTCATAACCTCAAAATAATACCGGTTAGCGATTAGCATCGTATTACCCAATACCATCCATAACCCAAGTGGTATGGTAAATACTGCAAATGTGCAATCATCGATCATTATACTGGCAATTATTGAAAATACCACAACGAAAAATCCTATAATTCGCTGCTTAAGAAAATATAATTCTTTTTTTCGTTTTTCAACAGTATTTTTTAATTCATAACCCGGTTTTGCAACACCAACAGAATATCCATAATGACATCCGTCAGTGTACCCTTTATTATATATAGCTTTTTCATAATCACTCATAAAAATAGACTCCTCTTATGCAACTTTTTGAGTATTATTTACCCATCTGGTTTCATTGAATTTTTTCTTAGCTGCTAAAGCCCGGCTTATCGCAATATCAATTCCTGATCGACTTTTTAGGTGATAATAATATAAATCTGTAAATGGTGTATTTAATCGATCTATACGACCACTTGCCTGCTCCATTACCTTATAAGAATAGTTTTGTGAATAGAATATAATTGTATCTGTTGTTATACAGTTCCATCCCTCGCAACCCGCAGTATACTGCACCAAATATACCCAACTATCAGAAGTTGGTACTTCCTGATGAGCATGACCATTCCATTCTGCAACTTCGAAATTATCCTCGTTACACATTGGTAATAATAGTTCTTTTAGTAACTCCAGCTCATAATCAAAATTATAAAAAACTATTGATTTAGGATGCTTTTCTATTAGTTCAAGAAATGAAATCTGTCTGGAATCAGATTGATTCACCATTCTTCGTAAGGAATAACATAGTTCGGATGCATTTTTTATTGGTTCGTTTGTCCATGGATTCCATCTAAGTTTTGTTACCTGACGATATGCAATATGATCATAATCAACATAAATATCTTCATGGTGTGCTACTGTCTTACGCTCAAAATCCATATCAACCAGAATATTATTTCTTAATCTGATGAGTCTTCCGGTATTCAAGTATCGATCTATCTTAGGAAATTTACTAAATCGAGAATATACAACATGCTCGTCTATAAATTCTGTTTTATTTCGATAGAATCCATTAGCAACAAATACAGGAATATAATCAGACCAAGTGTCTCCCGGAGTTGCCGATAAAAGAATCCATTTATTACTCTTGGCAATCTTTAGGAACGCCTTTACCCAAGCCCCGGAACCAACTACTCGCTGCTCATCAAATATAAAGAATGCATCTTTTACATCTGAATATTTTTGTATATTATTCCAGCTATCGATCACGACTTTGTTACCCCATCGGGATTTATTCAGCTTTTCATTTGTAGACAATAAAAAAGGAATGAGTTCTTCTTCCCATTCCAAATTATCTCGTTTTTTTGCTGTTGTTATAATATAAAGATCCGGCGGACGTTTAGTCATTGCTTTATATCCATGCTCGTCTATGGAGCCGCCATAGAGTTGAAAATAATAATACAATGACGTGCGACTTTTACCAGATCCTACACCCCCACATAAAATACAGCCATTATGCATTTTAGGTATAGCCTCTTTTTGGTGGGGGTATAGAAATTCTTTTTTACTACTCATTGTGCTCATTCATAAAGTCCAAAAAGAACCTTCTGCCCACAATATATACAATGAGCAACTCTCTGACCATCGTATACATTATGGTTTAACAGGCTTTTACAGCTCGGGCAAAACGGATATGTACCACCTTTTATACCCCCAGCCACAACTTTGAGATATTCCGCGGGTTTCGCATTAAGATGGTCTAAAGCTATACCAAGACGCTCTTTACTAATTTTACTTATTGCCCTATCGCATTCGCCAAATATTGAACCAGTTATTGATTCAAATATAAAATTCTCGGCATCTTCTCTAAATTGCAAAGTAACATTCTCGACCATTTCTAAAGGCGAGTCGCTTGGGTTATTCTCCATCATTTTGTATCTCCTTTCTAACCTGATCCAATTTTTTCTTTATTTTCCTATCACCGATTGGCACCTCATATCCCTGAAGATATGCAATGATCATCGATGCCCGTTTATGACTTTGAGTAATGCAAACAGGAGCGCTATTATGCAATACAATATACTTATATGTAGAATTATATTGCTTCACTTTTATTATCCGAAACTGTATCAGCATCTTATACACGCTCCAGTTTCTCAATTATTGTGGCTGTATTCGTGACTCGTAAACCTGTTATAATAACATTAATGAATTTATTTTCACTAACGAAATCCATAAACAATCTGTTCAAATCTGCAAAGTCAGGTGTCGATCCATTCATAAAACGAACATCAAATTCGATTTCGTCTGTTTCATTTTCCGAATGCGAAAATTCTATAGCTACTGAACACCACACTACAGATTCATTTGTTTTATTGTCGCATTCGTATACAAATGTTCCGCCATTCATAAGGTATTCAACTGGTGTAGCCGATGGTTTAATTGCCTTTTTCATTTTCGTTGTCCTCCTCTGGCGGTGTCATAAACGCACCAAGAAACATTGATACTAAATCTATTGACGTAGGTTCTTCTAATGAATCTTTATTGGCATTTGGCAACCACTTCTTGAATGTTTCATAATATTTTCCTGTATTATAGCCGATCGTCTTTTTACAGATAGCCAATGCCAAACCTTTTTCCGGATCAAAAGCTTCGCCATTCTGAGCCTTAACCACTGTTTTACTACCATCGTTCCAAAATACGATAGTTGCTGGATCGTTGAAAATAACGTTCTTTATTGCAAGTCTTCTTTCCTTCTGCTGATAACGACCCGAATTCTTCGGAATACTACAATCAACAACTGCGCCACATTGTGTTACTTCCTGAATTGGATAACCGTCTCCCCCTATAGAATAGCCTATTATTTTAGCTTTATGTATGATCGGTATTGAATTAATCATAATTAAGTTCCTCCTTTAAAATATAATCTTAGTTAAATGGCAGCTCGTCTTCATCGCTGTTTGCCTGCATGTATTCCTCATACTCTTCTGTGAATCGATCGATTGCCTGTATCACTTTCATACCTGCCAAATAAGCTGTTCTGTAAGCTTTTCCGTTCACAATGGAATCGTATGGACGAATGTCAAGATCAACTGACTGGATACGAATATTATCAAGCATCTTAACCTTATCCTCAGTAATTCTGATCATCGCTTTACCAGACTTAAGGTAAATATTAGGACCATTGTCATTGAACTTTACCTTAACCATCATATTCATTCTTGGCGGCTCGCCCTCTTCGTTTGATGGCTTGATCTTTACATTCCATCCGGCACCATCAGCATTCTTGTCATTGATAAGCATTTCAGCAATCTCTTCCGTTGGAATCACAAGAGCAAAGTTTCTGTCTCCCTCCCGGTTAAATGTACTGCCTGCACCTGCAAAGTTTCTGAATATAATTCTTGCGTCCTCGATTTTCAACATTCCATTTCTTGGATTAATTGCTAATTCCATAATTTTGTTCTCCTTTTTCTTATAAATATTTTTGTAAAAATAAAAGAGCCTAAGTTCTAACACTTAAGCCCTTTCATAATATTGCCTGTTGCTTACGCGAATGGCATTTCCTCCGGAGCATTTTCCGGCACTGATATAAAATCCACGCCACCGGAAACAAACATGTCGAAGTTTCCATACTTGGATATAGTATCAACAGCGTCATCCACTAATTTGTTATAAAACGTTCTATCAATACTATCTTCAAGTTCAAGAGTCTTCACCATCTCAGATTCCATCCACCGATATCCTTTTGAACCACCGGCTGCATATGCCTTGCCATCGCTTACACGATATAATATGCCTCCGTTTATACCAGCTTTAACCGGAGTAAATTGTCCGACACGCCCTATGTAATGTAAGGCATGCCCTTTCTTAATTTCTTCCTTGAGTTTCATAGCCTCGGGTTCAAACAAAATATCGGAGATTTTACCTTCTTTATAAGCAGTCTCCAGTTTATCCATCTGTTTCTCATAATCCGAAACATCCGGAAGATCCTCATTCATATCCAAATATAAATCTCCCTTGGATACTGAGAATGTCTCGCACATATCTTTAAATTCCAGTGGTTCTTGAGTAAACAGTGTCTTAAACACATAAGGTACTGCAAACTGAGTTCCTGTAGCGGTCCATTCTCCGGGATGTTTTCGATTATTTCCCGGAACATAGCCGTACTGCTTCATGCATACCTCTTCATCCGCATATTTTGCAATATATACGGAGTCATTTACAAGACACATACGTTCATATGTAGCTTCATGTTCAAACGTGTAGCCATACTTCTGACCAAAATCCATAACAAACTGAATGATCTCAGGTGTTGCGTTTGGGATTTTTATTGAATCCGTCTTTATATGAGCAACCTGGAATCCTCGTTTAAGGACTTCGTTACTCAAATCGATCATAAATAAAGCTCCACGCTTTGCAACAATGTTATCTTTATTTCTCGGATCTCTGAACGGATTGTCAAATTTAGCTGAAGTAAGACCATATACTGCATTAATAGCAGTCTTCAAAGCATTAGCAAGGTCGCCTGCTTCCATCTCGCCATTAATAACTTTCTGAATATGTCGAGTAAGTTTACCGTCAAGCATGTTATTGACTTCATCCCACGCCTCATGCTTAATACTTACACGCCCTTCTACAATATCTCTATATGCTTTTGTAAATTGAACACCGAACAAGCATTCAGCAATAGCACTATGAGGATGCATCGAAGCAATATCCAGAAGAGCACACATATAATATATACCTGGCACTCCTTTTGCTAGTCCGCCCTCTCCAACTTTAATGTCGCGATAAGTTGATTTTCCAAATTCAAATTTGTACCCTGGAAAATATGGCAACTTTGAGTTGATTTTGAATGGAAGATCGTCTTCTTCGTCGGCTGGAGAATTAAACGGTTGACTCATCATTACCGGACATGCTTCTTTCAAGAAGTTTTCTACATCTTTATCAAGATCAAATACCGGTTTAGACAGGTCTCGATAGTTAAATTCATTCTGAGGTTTCTTATTCTTGCCAAATATAATTCTTGTTGACAGACTATTGGTGGAATTATTCACGGTCATTTCTGCTAAATCCGCCAAAATTTGTCTTGCAGTCCAGTCCGCCTTCAGATATGTAAAAGTTGCTTCGGTTGCTATAACGTCATTATCACAATATTCGGCAACCTTTATCCATAAATTTTCTGGTACAGGTTTATCCCATGGTAATCCCAATTCTTGATGATGACTTCCCGCTTTAATTAAAGCTATCTCATCATCAGAAAATCCTTTGTGTTTAAGATCGTCTGGAGTGAGATTACTCATCTCAATTTCAAGTTTTTTAAGACTTTTTTTATTTGCAGCAGAAGCAAAATCATAAATATCAGTGTATGATAAGTTGTATGCCTCTCTAAAAAATGCATTTTTATCTTTTTCCACGATTATTTTCTGAGATAATTTAAACAATTCCTCATTGGAATAACCCATCATCCTTGCGTAAAGCATATGATTATCATAATTTCGGCAGTTAAAACCTACCAGCTTATATTCAATCAATTCCTCAATCTGGCTTGATGTCGGGTTTATCATCCGAATTACGGGATTTTCCTTACCTCTTAATTTCCAATTGACTATAAATAAGTTTGGAAATACCTCGCAATCGTAAAATATCAATTTGTCCGATTTACTATCGATACTTTCCGATGGTTCGTCGGACTTAAAATGCATCTTATCAACAAGCGTCAAGCAATATTCTGCTTGATTCGTACTGTTAGCTGCAAATGCCACAATATCATTATACAGATCACTTACATCGTACTTAAGTCCGCTAGTATATGCATCCTCAAGTATTTTATATATGAAATCCATACTAGGCTTAGTTCCCGGATGAATTTCTTTCATCATATTGCGATGAATCATTGTTCTAAGCCCTTTTTCACTCTTAATAACCTCCTTATTAAGCAATTTCGTGTCTCCTTTCAGCGGTAGACCCGAGCTTATATTTGCTATAGGCAGGTTATTACATAAAGTAACTTTTCGCCTAAGCGAACTGTCACCCGTGAATACCTTTATTTCTATATTTTCATCGTAAATACGACTTAATTTACTTACATCTCCTCCTGCATAAATATAATGTAAATGTATACCAGCACCACTTTTACTTAACTCTGCATATGTTGCAGGCCATTTACTCGCTGCTTCGAGATTTTTTTCAAATGATTTATTCCCATCAGCTCCCTTAATATCAAAATCAATTACAATATGATTTTCCGGAACCTTTGTGAAATGAAGCTTTGCAGTATCGATATCTTTTAGAGTCGTCTTACACATGCTCCATTTACATTGCGGAATACCTGCATCCGACGCGTATTGTGCCGGATATTCACTCAAAGCATCATCAAGTAAACTATGTTGTCGTTTGAATTCGATCCATGTTTCTAACTGAGCACCGATTTCTTCGGATGGATTACTTTTTTCAAAAATATCAGTCCGAAATCCTTCGTAGTAACTCCTTACACGAGATCCGTCCTCAAGCGCAACTCGATCACTGTAATTCCAAAAATAATTTTTCAATTCCTCTTTGAAGCTTCGTCTTGATTGCGGATATGGTACCCTCGCCTCGTCACAGTATGTCTGGTACATTTCCCAAGCAACCTTTAATGTAACTCCATTGTTTTTCTTGAAAACATGATAAGAATCCATTACAAAGTTGTAGAAATCATTAGATGCGCCCAACATATTCACCGGAATATAATTGTCATATCTGTCTGGATCAGCTAAATAAACATCCCGACAATGGCATGCAATACCACCAAGCTCAAACTTCACCGCATTTGTTGTAGTTTTGTATTCGGTTGGGCTGAGCTTATTTCCGGATGGCGATACATCAATCAATCTTCGAATAAGACCGGACTTACCATCAGTAATCTTTACAGGCTTATTTGTACCCATAAATAAAAAGCACTTAAACCTATTAGAATAAGTGCTTTTGAATTTCTCATTAACAGTCATTAACTCATGAGATACCAAACTGTTGATTCTGGTATTATCTTCGATTTTTGATAGATCACCATCATGCTGTATAGCAACCAACGGATTTGTTTTAAACGCCTCCAGAGCAAATGAATTTGTAGCAGAACCTAATGCTTTTGCATCAAACACAGAATAATACCCTTCAAATAATTGCATGATAATATCCAATACTGTTGATTTACCTGTTCCGGCAGCACCGTATAACACCATGAATTTTTGTATATGAACAGAATCACCGGTTATTATTGCACCGATAGCCCATTCTATCTTCTGTCGTTCTTCTTCAGAATATAAAGTAGACATTAATTTATCATATGCTGAAATATCACAAGGCTCTAATGGATACGATAATCGTTTGCTGGCATAATCCTTTTTGTTAGTCTCAGTATTCGAAAATATCAATTTCTCATCTAACATATGAAAAGAATCACGCAACTGCTTCTGACAATATTTATGCCATCGATCGATCATTCCAGTCTCAGCATCCCACATATACAAGACTTTTACTGAATCAGAATAATTTGCTTTATTTTCTTCTGCAAATTTTCGTAACTCATTATCAATCAATCTAGTAGCATCCTGCTCATCTGTCGACCACAATTGCCTGGTATCATCCCATATAGCGTAGAAATCTCCACCTCGAATCATTAGATCATCGCTTTTCTTTATGATGAATTTTGGATATATCTCTACAACCCCTCGCTTAGGAGATCGTGTAGCTATCATCAAAAAATCAAGCATATTCTATATCTCCTTTAGCGTATATTATCGAGATACCAACAAAGCTGAACCCATATTTCTACATTTCGAAGATCTTCTGGACAATTTAAAATTGTAAATAACCCACCTTTTCCGTTTGGTTCATATTTTCTATAAATAAAACGATTTAAGATATCAGATACTTTCTGCCGATTATATCTGGAGTCAGACATTGACCCCAGTCCAAGGCTTGCCACCATGGACCAGAACCAATATCCTCGTCGATCACCAATTTCAGGATTGTCCATAATATTCTCTTCACAACGAGTTGCCAATCCGATCATCATTTCCAAAATGCTACACGGCAACGCCATAAATTCTGGAAGAATATCATCATAGTCTCGTTCTAAAGTAAAACGTCTTCTTAATGAAATGCCGTCACCAGCTCTATTTTCATCTCTTTGCATTATTGGTATGAACTGCCTTGAATGTAACTCCATCAAAAGTTTACGGTACGATCTTTTGTTCTCATAATCCTCGCAAACAATGTCAAACAACCATTCAAAGTATTCATTTCTGATATCATTATCTATCATGATACCTCCTTACTGCTGATTGTAGAACTGGTTAGTCTGGCAAATCTCGTAATCGGTTTCTTTCTGATCGTTACGAACACATACGAAGCCCTCTTCTTCATCGCCAATATGATTCTGCCAATCATTACCAAGAACCTCATCAACATTTTCCAAGATCTCATCATATTCATTTGTCAGAATAGAATCACTGTAGAAGTCCAGATAAACCTTGTCATATTCTGGTCGCTGTCCAAATTCTTCTCTGCTTATAACATATGGACGATCTTTGGCTGTGTACTCTTCGTCTTCTTCTGCATCGGATAATTTTTCATTACTGGAATTAAGCAACGCTCTGACTGTAGCCTCCCCGATTCCAAGTTTCTGTCCAATTTCAAAATTATTTAGCCCATCAGATTTTAGCAATTCGATATTCTCGACGAGCATTGTATGCAGTTCTTTTGACTGCTCCGGTGTAGGACATCCTGTATAACCAAGATCATCACATAAAACTTCATAGTTCTTTTTATCAGCTTCTTTTTCAGCTTCAGCATCTACTTTTTTTTTTAAAGCATCTTTCACTGACTGAATTTCTTCATCCGCCAACTCCTTGTAGTATTTTCTGACACTTAAAAAAGTAATTACCGAACCTACCGTCATACCTAGCATAAATATAACTGTGCTATTTTTCATTTATAAACTCCTTTCATAATAAAAAAGATCCCCAGTTCTCAGCATATTTCTGTAACTGCGGATAATCATAAATATCTTGTTTCCAATTTCCAGACCCGTAACTATCGAGCCCACAATTTCAAATCATATCCAGAATTGGGCCGTCTACATTGAAATCCAGTAATAGTCCCTTCTCAATGCCATCAAGGAATCTACAATTTGCGATGTTATTGAGGTCATAGATACCAAAGTCAATAAAATTGTCTCCAACTGGATTCTTTTCATCGTAAACCCAACCAACTATCTGTCCCTCTTTTGTTGGCTGAAATCCCAGTGCAGCATAGGCTTCGTTCAAAAATACATGTCCATGAGCTTTTAAACGATCGTTCATCATATTCTGAATACTCCTCAAGTGCATTAAAGTGTACTGCGGATCGTCATCGTCATATCCCGGATTTCCTGAATAAAATATCCGAGCATAGTCAGTGAGCTTATTAGGGTCGACAACTTTTTCTGTATCTTTTACTTTAACTTCTTTGCCTTTTGAATTGACTGCTGTTTTTTCAACTTCGACTGCTTTGATATCATATCGAAGTTCTCTATCTACCTGCTCGCCAAAACGATCAACAACTCTTCCGCGATAGTCTTTAAATGATCGGTCAATTAACGTATATGCTGATGCCAAAGCAGCATTTCGTTTTCGAATAATGTTATGAGAAGCAAGAATACTTGTAATAGATATAGTGCCTAATGCAATTGGCAGTGCATACGCCTTAGCAATCTGTACACTCGTCTGTACAAATACGATATACTTATCTTTCTTCATATCCTCTTCCGAATAATCAATATCAGAATCATTCTGTGCTTTCTCAAATTCATCCTTGATTATAGTCATTCTTTCTTTGGAGTCAGCAATAATGCTTTCAGCCTTTGTTGTAGCCTTGCATGCGGCTACTGTTCCAGCAACGCCTGCGGTAATACCCATTATAAGTAATAATTCCGGACTGTGTTTTTTACATTTGAATCCAAATTTATGTACAGCTCTTGATGCTGTTTTAATAATATCTTTTTTCATGTTTTTATCTCCTTAATAATACATATCCATATCTTTTAATGCTTTAATCTGTGTTTCTGATAAACCAACAATACCTGCCGATTCTCCTGAATCAGTATATTTGAAATATTCACCTTTCTGCGGGTACATATATCTGAACATTGCGTAATTTGCAACGTCTGCCAAATATTCCAAATTACCGGTTTCCTTAAATTTCGCAAGACATTTTTCAAGACTTCCTATGGCATCCACATTACCAGTAGCAAAATTTGCACCAGCACGTCCATATTTATAGTAGCTTTGAACTATTAGATTCTTTCGAATTTTATCAAATGCAGTACTGTAGTCATGCTTTAAAATAGTCTCGCCAGTACCTAAGTCGTTAATATTCATGCTGTCCTCCTAATTAAGTAATCTAGCCTTTGGTAGATTTAATATATATCCACCATTTACTCGAACGACTTCCGCGGTTCTAAGATCTGTCCAACCATATTCCATGGCTGTGTAATCACACGACATTTCCACAAGGTCATACATGTCAAATACTCGAACCTGATGATATTCTTCCAAAATATCACACATAGCCTCAAGTAAAGCGTCTGCATCCCCTCTGGTTTCGAGAATAATCTCATCATATGAAAAAATTGATGGTTTAGATTTTTCTTCCGATCTCTTCTCAGATCTATGAGACGCGGAACCGCTGCCGTATGATTTGTAAGAAATGTAGCTGGATGCTTTTTTCTGATGTCGACTTTCACCATAAAGTGCCATGTCCAAACCATTTGTAATTATGTTCCATATAGCATCCTTAATATATGGACGTATTACATCGTTAATGGCATACGATTTAATGTCTCTAGCGTCTTCATTCAGAAATTTCTTACAAAACCGTCCGATAGGCCCACTTTTTTTAGTTTTAGCTGTACCGGATATTACTTTTTTATGCTCTCTTTTTGTAACATCCGGTTCTGCCTTTTTTTTCTCTAATTCTGCTTTATATTTATGAGAATTAGGTGTGTACTGTTCATTCATCTTTACGCTCCAATCTCGACAAGCTCAACATTCCCTGGTAAACTGATCCGGGTTGCAGCTGTTCGGTTATTTTTCTTTTTAAACTGATACACAAGGTTACTCTTTGCCTTTTTCTCTGAAACAGCCATTGTCTCACCTCGCCATTTATTAGCAATACACCGATCAAATTCCATAACCGGTCCATTGTATGAGTATTTATTCATCATAGGCTTAATCCTCCAATAAACTTTTAATGCCCTCCAGCAAATCTTCTTTGTCGTTTTTTGCGCGCTCGTTCTTTTCTACAGCTTTTTTCAAGTATTCTTCTGCCTTTAAAATTGCGTCTTTATTCGTAAATAACGTATTAATTGCATTGTATTTCTTGAGTGCTTCATCGCGTTCCGCATTTGCCTCTTTTATTTTTTCAAGACAATCTTTTCGTATCTCAGTGACCGTGTTAGTGCATTCCATATTTGCCATAGCAATGTCGGACTCAGCTTTATTTTTGATCTCATTCGCTTGAGCAAGCACGTCCTGATTGGCTTTGGTTATTCTCTCGGCATGAAACTTCGCAAATTCTGTAGAATCCATATTTTTTAGCCGTTCAGCATATATCCGATCCTTTTCTACGGCAGCTTCTAATGCTGATTTTTTAAGCTCATTTTCTTCCTTAACATGCTCTTTATTGATTTCATACATTTCAGCATCATGCGTAAGTTTTGTTTCTTTCTTTTCAATGTGACATCCCACCCAATAAGTGCCGACACCACATGAAAACAACGAAGCACCGATAACCATAAATGCTTTTCCAATTTCTTTAATGGTTTCTGTGTTTATCTTCATAACTAATCCTCCTAACAAAACAAAAAGAGAAATGCCTTGTGTAAGACATCTCTCTTGCTGTTACATAAATATAAATTACTTCTCTGATTCTTTTTCAGGTTCAATCACCTCAGAATCAACAAAGTCTGCATCGTCAGTTGCATCAATTTCTTCAGTTTTCTTTGAATTCTTCTTTTTCTTAATCCATTTAACAAGTTTCGCTGTTCCAATGCCTACTGCTGCTACGGCTATGCCGATAGCAAATCCTAAGGCCGTTGATCCACCTTCCTCGTCATCTTCATAAGAATCAACTTCATTCTCCGTTACTGTAGAAACATCTGTTACTTTCTCTTCATTTACCTCTGTTAATTCTACATTGTTGTTTTCTTCCATAATAATATCCTCCTTGAAATTATTTATTTTTATATGTTTTCATTATAGAAATTGTTTTTTACGCGATTTACCTGCCAAATCTATCAAAGTCATAGCTTGGTCCGACATTGTAATCGATCACAATACAAGATCGCCCATCGTCAGATATCTGGGACGAGAAACTCAAACCAAGCAAACCATCTCTGCTAATATCCCAACCGAGAGTATCACCAATCTGTTTGGATTCTGCGATTCCAAGCTGGTCGTACCATTCATTTAACGACGCATAATTGTAGTTGGTGAGCAGACAATTGAAGTTATTTTTTGCATCTTCAATTTTCTGCATTGTTGACATAAAATACTGATTTGATATAGAATCAAGACAAAGCTGATCGGAGTTATTCGTAACGATCACATTGCTTTTTTCCACAGGATGCTTAGCTATACGGTCTTTGCTTATGGCATCCTGTATTTCTTTTGTCTTTTCTTCACCAACAACTTCGACCACTTTATCCTTATACTCTCTAAGCGCCGTTTCCGATATGGAATATGCAGTTGCAAGTGCTGCATTACGTTTTGCACTTACCGTACTTGCACCAATAATACATGCAGCCGACATAATTGTAGTAACTGCCGCAGGAAGATACGGCTTCCACGCTGTTTTTACAACTTCAATAGGCGTTAATTTGTCGCCTTTTTCTTTCTCAGCTTCTTCAATTAATCTCAACGCCTTTGGGGTTGCCTTTACCGCCGAAATAGTTGCAGCAAATCCTCCTGCTACCCCAATACCGGTCAGTATTGCAGGGGCTTTTTTTACAAATACCTTCTTTGCACCTTTTGCAAATGTTGTTATGAAGTTTTTCTTCATTTTCTTATTCCTCCTTGTGAAAAATAAAAAGAAGAGCCCTAAGACTCCTCTTCATCATCCTGATTAATGCTTCTTGCATTCAATTTTTCATCGATTTTTGCATCCAATGTCTGCTCGTCAACCCAATCTTTCGTGAGTGTTACTAATAAGCCTACACCTGATGCTACTATTCCAATGATCTTTAATACTTTTGAATTCATAGCATTTGTCCTCCTTTCTCATTATAGCCTTTGTGTTTTTTGCGAATTTACTGCCATCCACAAAGCCACTCTTCGTCAGGTTCAAAAATACAATTTATTGCATACATTGATTCCCCGTTATGAGTACGTTTCATTTTTGTATGCTCAAAATCAAGCCAGTATTCTCCAGAATCAATTGACCATCCTGCATTATCCCCGTCAGGAATCTCTTTTAATCCGAGAAAATCCAGATATTCATTGATTGATATAAAACCACCCAAAACATAATTCCGGTTAAGATGGTATTCTGCATCCATTACAGTACGTTCGTATGCTCGGAATGTCTGATGGGATATTGGTTCATAAAAAAGTATCTTTTTATCTGGCTGATCAAAATCAATCGCGTGATAGGCGCAATGCTCCCTTGCTACAGCATCTCTAACTTCTTTGTCTGCATCACTACCATAAATATCAATAAGTTTTGATCGATATTCGTTAAATGATTCTGTTACTAACGAACATGCCGCAGATAGCGAAGCCTGTCGTTTCTCATTGACCACGCAAGATACCACAATGGATGCTATGGTTAATGATCCTGTAATAATTGTAGGTATATAAGCTGGTACAGCAGTTTTAGCCATCTGAAGTTTAGTCATCGGTTTGTCATTTTTCTCGTTTGCATCGTCGATCAATCGTAAAGCTTTAGGCGTATCATGTATTGCACTGATGCCAGTCGCTACAACACCTATAATACTAATCGATGCGATGATTGTTGATGAGTGTTTCTTTGTAAATGCTCCTATGGTTGGTATAATTCCTTTCATGATTCCTCCTTAATTTTTATTAATAAAAAATAAAAGACGAATCCATAATGAATCCGCCTTTTTGCTTTTATTTTCTTCTTTTAATAAGCCATCTGCCAAGCAATATTAAGAACCCTATACATACAATCACATCTCCAAATATCAGTATAAATGCACTACCTCCAACCGAGACAGCTACAATTACAACTGCTGTAAGGATCAGTATTGTCAGTAATATAATTGTTAATAATATCATTTCATCACGCTCCTTTGCTTTTTCTTCATTAAATGAATTGCATTTCACGCGATGAAACAAAAAGAAGAGCCCTAAGGCTCCTCCTCATACTGTTTATTAATAGTTTCTACAGTTCCTTCAGCCATTTCCGCTATAAATTTCGTTCGCAATTTATGCTTACCATCATTATTACTACAAAGGTCAATTACTTCAACTGGGCTATATTCGTCGTTATACTTTGCCATTACGCCAAGCATATAACCTTTCCCCATGTCATAGAATAATTGACATGCTCCATAAATAATTGCTCCGATAATACAATTTTTTGCCACTTTTTTCATAGTAAATAGCCTCCTTTGCTTTTTCTTCATTAAATGAATTGCATTTCACGCGATAATTCAAATGTTAGATCGGTCAAAGCATGTCTCCCAACGCTCTTTAGGTATAGGTTTCATTTTTAATGCCCACATTATTTGACGAATAGTTACAGTCGGATATAAACCGCCTGATACCTCACCTGATTTACTGTCAAAAAACTCTTTAAATCCAGGATGTAAATATAATACATCTGTAAGCCATGGATCTATTTCAGTCCACCATGTTTTCTTCGTAACCGGATCATATCTTTGCTGTATCACAGCTAAACCTGCACGACCAATCTTATATAAAGTACATTGCGAATATACCGGATGGTCACATCTGTATGTTTCGCCATACATGGATGTATATTTTCGAGGCTTTTCGAAATGATATCGCATCATGAATGCCTCCGAGATTTCTTATTACTCGGTGATTTTATGCCAAGTAATTCCTTTATTGTTGACGAAAGCAGCAACTGGTTGTCAGCCATCTGTATGTATAATCTCTCAAGATCATTAATTCTCTTCTCTAATTATTCAATTTTATTATTTTCATCCATTTTTATTTTCTCCTTTCAAAAAATAAAGACCCAATGTATTTCTACACTGAGTCTTCACTCGATCATGTTTTCATGTTTTTACTTCTTAGGTAATAACTTATTTACAAATCCTTTGCCAAGAAGAGTCGTAGGCATATATCCTTCACTCTCATACTTAAATGTGTAATGTGTACCCCAGATTACGGTTACCACTGGCACGCCAATTTCCAGTATCTTTATACCGCGATCAATCCATTTATCCCATTTTCTACTTTTAGTCTCTGCCTGCTGCTTATCGATTTCTGCTTCTGCCCGCATTCTCTCGATTCTAAGTTCTTCGTCATGCCGACTTTTTTCCATCTCAAGCTGCATCTGCTTTACCTCAAGCTCTTTGAGTTTAATGGTTTTCTCGGTAAGTACTGCAATATTGTCTACCGCTTTTCCGTACTCATCGGTATTAATCTCCACATCCTGTATAGCGCTAATGCCGCTACTAATCTCTTCATCAAATGTTTTAATTAATTTGTCTTTCTCCATGTTTACCTCCTAAAAATATAATTTTTACATGTTCCATTAAACAGTATGTTAATCCTGCGAATTGCTTCGCTCTAATATGATTCGCTTTTTATCAAGCAGATTGGCATTTTGTGGAATACGAACTGTAACCATATACTCTCCGGGTTCTTCAATTTCATCCACCGGAACAAGTATAAATTTACCATATGTGGTTTTATAATGATGAACCGCACGGGTAATCATACTACCAATTATTGCCCCAATCATTAAACCGATCCAAAGCATATATTTATCCTCCTTTCGCTATTGTATAAATATAAATGTTTTTGCCGTCACCTGAGTACGGAAAAATAAAAGAGAACCGGATTCGAACCGATATCCCTGAATATACATCCAGTGTTTTACCATTAAACTATTCTCTCATAATACAAATTGTAAATTGTGCGAAAAAAATAAGAGAGCCCTTAGTTAGGACTCTCCCTCGTCTGTGAAATTTGCATACACAAATAACATAAATATGATTCCGGGCATCAGTATCGTCTGTGTCCATAAACTCCATGATAATGTTTCACCATTACATGAATGAATGTTAATAAACAATACCAAAATACTTAAAATCCATAAAATTATTTTTGTTTTTCGCATAATTACTCACTCCTTCTAATATAGGAGCTGTAAGATACGCGAAAAAACGAAAGGGCCTGCAATCAAAATTACAAGTCCTCCCGATAACCATTTTACGCTTCAATATCTTTCTGAGTATCATCAATCAAATCATTAAGCTTAGCCAATGCGCTTTTCTCATCGCCATTGTTCAAAAGCTCTCTGATTTCTTTCAGATCTCTCAATAATTTTCTACTGAATGCAATAAATTCTTTCATGTTATCTTCCATATTACTTGCCTCCTTTTCCGACAAGCCCTTTCTATTAAGATAAGGACGATAGTATAACATAGTATAAATCATCCTTTCATAATAGTCACTGCAAAATTAGCGAAAAAATAGAAAAGAGCCCATGATTAGGACTCCTTCCAATTTACTTACTATAAACTTCTTCTTCAAGTTTATCTACTTTGATAATTGCGATTGCTAAAGCATCTGTCATAACCTCAATCAACTCTTTCTGAATATTAACTTCAGCCTCGAGTCGTTTAATTTTATCCTTCAGTTTAGCATCTTTCTTTTTACTCATAATAACATCCTCCTTAAAAATATAAGTTTATTGTTTTCATTACAGGAGCTGTTATTTTCGCGACTTATCAAGTAGATAAAAGAACTTCCTATACCGGTTGTAGTATGTATCTTTAGAGCACGGAATTTCTAACCTAGCTTTAAGTGTTTCATAGGATAGCCCTTCTGTTATTCCTTTGAAAATATAAATACCCAAGTCGGGATCAGCTTCATATACGGCGTCTTTAATCATATCCATACGAACTGAATAGTACATTCTTTTTTCTGCAACATCGAAGGTTGGATCTCCATATCCGGTTGGCTTTGTAAGGAGTTCTCCTGGCGCCGAAGAAAATCCATTCAAGGCCGTATACTCTTGATTCCATATCGGATATTGTAGGCAAAAATGCTTCAATTCATAATACCGGTGTTTTTCCAACCAATACTCATTCTTTTTTGATAGTTCTGGTCTTATTACTGTACTCATATCTTCCGTTCTCCTTTCCAGACATAGCCCGTATCTTCCCATAGTTTCTTTGGTGAAATATAAAAATTGATACGCCCATATCTTGAATCCATTTCTTCTAATTTTGTCACCATAGCGCCATTTCTAGTGGCTCGTCCAATAGGCAGCCATCCGCATACAATACCGGTTCGTACCCAATTAGCATCTTTGCCATATACTTTAGCTGCTACAGCTACGGGAACAGAACCTTCTGCAAATATAACTTCGCTCATTCGCTATCACCTCCTAGCAATAACCATTCTAGGATAATGACTACTATTTTGTTAAACGGACTTGAGTGGTAAATTTTGGAAATATCAGTCTAATTTTCCCTTATCGTGTTCTTTTTTCCACTCTTTAACAGTCGTTTCGCTTGGATAATCTTCAAAACCAAGTGTTTCGTTTGTGATAGTACCGTCGAGTACACCGCGTATAATTTCAGCATCGTATTGCTTAAACGGAAAGATTTCTTCCGGAATTAATCGATGAATTTTAAAACATTTCTTACACTTAAATCTTTTTATTTTTATGCATTTCACGTTTCCATTTTCAATTTTAACCATTCTATTCACTTGATCGTAGTACTTTAGCTCCCCTCCGCAATAAGGACATTCTAATTTATACCCTTGTATCATATACACCCCGAAATTCTATCCTAGATTAGAAAGTATAAACCCAACAAAAGAAAAATGTAGGAGTTGACAAACTTCTACACTGTAGTATATGATACATTAAAATTTTTATTCAGAAAGGAGAAACCAACATGCTAATGAAATGTCCAGAATGCGAGCTACAAGTTAGTGATAAGGCAGTTGCATGTCCTCACTGTGGTTTTGTGATTAACCATAAGCAGCTTCGAAAAGTTAACGTGGCCTCTAAAAGGCGTCGCTTACCAAATGGATTTGGTCAGATAACAGAATTGAAGAACAAAAACTTACGCAAGCCGTTTCGTGCATATGTTACTGTGGGAAAAGATTCTAAAGGCAGATGCATTCAACGTCCATTAAAACCTCAAACCTATTTTTCTACATATAATGAAGCTTATGCTGCACTCGTCGAATACAACAAAAATCCATATGATCTTGATTGCGATTTAACAGTCAAGCAACTATATGAAAAATGGATCGACACATACTTTAAAACATTAAAAAGTAAATCAGGAACCCGAACCATTACGTCAGCTTGGCGATATTGTTCTGCAATTTACGATATGCGGGCTAAAGACGTTCGAGCCAGGCATATTAAGGGATGCATGGATAACGGCACCGTAACTGATAAAAATGGTGTTAAGCATGCCTCAGCTAATACGAAAGAAAAAATAAAGTCCATGTTTAATTTGATGTTTGATTATGCTCTTGAATTTGAGTTAGTGGATAAGAATTATGCCAGAACATTCAAGTTATCCGATGAGGTCGTAAATGAAGCCGAAGAGGCAAAGAAACCTCACATCGATTTTACCGATGAAGAAATTCAAATATTATGGGATCATGTCAATGATTTACAATATGTAGATATTGTGCTATTCCAATGCTATTCCGGTTGGAGACCTCAAGAAATTGGATTGCTTGAATTAAAAAATGTTGATTTAGAAAATGGATTTATTACTGGCGGAATGAAGACGCCGGCGGGAATTGACCGCTTAGTTCCTATTCATCCAAAAATAAAAGCCATTGTAGAAAGAAACTATACTCTTGCTCAAGAAATAGGCAGTGACTATTTATTTAATTGTACAGATACTCATACACATCGCAGTTCATATAAAATGACCTACGATAAGTACAGGCATAGATTTGACGATATATGTCAAGCTCTTAAACTAAATCCTGAGCATCGAGCTCATGATCCAAGAGTACAATTTATAACCATGGCTAAGCGTTATGGTGTAGACGAATATGCTGTCAAATACATGGTAGGTCATCAGATCAAAGATGTAACTGAAGCAATCTACACGAAACGCAAGCCAGAATGGTTACAAACTGAAATAAGAAAAATAAAATAGCCTGTTTATGATGTAGGAGTACGGTGTAGGAGTAATGTAGGAATAATGTAGGAACGACCCACTTTTTACTCCATTTTACCACTACACCACACTCTGAAATTTGGCTTATTTCCTAGCTTTTTTAGAACTTACCAGCCTTTGCTGCTTCCTCAACAGAAACAGCTACAGCAACTGTCATACCAACCATAGGGTTGTTACCAGCACCGATCAGACCCATCATTTCTACATGAGCAGGTACGGATGATGAACCAGCGAACTGAGCGTCACTGTGCATACGTCCAAGTGTATCTGTCATACCGTAGGAAGCAGGACCTGCTGCCATGTTATCTGGGTGAAGTGTACGACCTGTACCACCACCTGAAGCAACTGAGAAGTACTTCTTTCCTAACTCGTTACATTCCTTCTTGTAAGTACCAGCTACCGGATGCTGGAAACGAGTTGGGTTTGTTGAGTTACCGGTGATAGATACATCAACACCCTCTTTGTGCATGATAGCAACACCTTCTGGTACAGAGTTCGCACCATAGCAGTTAACCTTTGCACGAAGTCCTTCTGAGTAAGACTTTCTGAATACTTCTTTAACTGTGTTTGTATATGGATCATACTCAGTCTCAACAAATGTGAAACCGTTAATTCTTGAAATAATCTGAGCAGCGTCCTTACCAAGACCGTTTAAGATAACACGAAGTGGCTCTTTACGAACTTTGTTAGCTTTCTCTGCGATACCGATCGCACCTTCTGCTGCTGCAAATGACTCATGTCCTGCTAAGAAACAGAAGCACTTTGTCTCTTCTTCCAGTAACATCTTACCAAGGTTACCATGTCCAAGACCAACCTTACGTGTATCAGCAACTGAACCTGGGATACAGAATGACTGAAGGCCTTCACCGATTGCTGCTGCAGCTTCTGAAGCCTTTCTGCAGTTCTTCTTGATTGCGATTGCTGCACCTACTGTGTATGCCCAGCATGCATTCTCAAAACAAATAGGCTGAATGCTCTTTACCTGATTGTATACGTCTAAACCAGCATCCTTTGTGATCTTCTCTGCCTCTTCGATTGAGGAGATACCGTAGCTGTTTAATACTTCATTGATCTGTTTGATTCTTCTTTCATATGATTCAAATAATGCCATTATATCGTTACCTCCTTCTATTATTTCTCAATCTCTTTGTCTGTACGTGGGTCGATGAGTTTAACTGCATCTGCAACACGTCCATACTGTCCACATGACTTCTCATAAGCTGTGTTAGGGTCATCACCCTTCTTAATGAAATCAGTCATCTTACCAAGGTTAACGAATTTATATCCAATGATCATACCCTCTTCATCAAGAGCGATAGCATTTACATATCCTTCAGCCATCTCAAGATATCTAGGACCCTTCTTTAATGTACCGTACATAGTACCAACCTGTGAACGAAGTCCCTTACCAAGATCTTCAAGTCCGGCACCAATAGCAAGTCCGTCCTCTGAAAATGCGCTCTGTGAACGACCATATACGATCTGTAAGAATAACTCTCTCATAGCTGTGTTGATAGCATCACAAACAAGATCTGTGTTAAGAGCTTCCATAACTGTAAGTCCCGGAAGAATCTCTGCTGCCATAGCTGCTGAATGAGTCATACCTGAACATCCAACTGTCTCAACTAATGCTTCCTGAATAATTCCTTCCTTAACATTTAATGTCAGCTTGCAGGCACCCTGCTGTGGTGCACACCAGCCAATACCATGTGTAAAGCCTGAAATATCCTTTACTTCTTTTGCCTGTACCCATTTTGCTTCTTCTGGAATTGGAGCACATCCATGATGTACGCCCTGTCCAACTGGGCACATGTTTTCAACTTCCTGTGAATAAATCATTGTGAATCTCCTTTCGAAATATGAAAATCTGCTTAAAGCGGTTATGAATATCTATTCTTTTTTCGTAACCATCAGACATATTTTCTCATAAACCGTCAATTAAGTCTATACCAATTAATAAAAAATATCAATAAGTTTGTCTAAAAATTTGCCATGTTTTTAGATTCATATTATAATTATTTTGGTTTGCTTTTATCTTTTTAGATTTCGGTAAACCAATCCTACATTGTATAAAGAAAAGAGGAATACATATGCGTTTTATAGATCTACATGTCCATACAACTGCTTCGGATGGTTCTTTTACTCCATCTGAAGTGTGCCAGATGGCTCTTGATAAGGGACTTGCCGCTCTGGCGATCACCGACCACGATACGGTTGATGGAGTCCCGGAAGCAATCCGGTTCATGAAAAATCATCAGCCGGTCCCGGATACACAGGATTCTCTCCCTATGGAATTGATTCCCGGTATCGAACTTTCGTGCAACTATGGTTCACGCGAGATCCATATTCTGGGCTTCTATATGGACTATACCAATCCCGGACTTCTTGCTGAATTGAACGCTTTAAAAGATGCACGTTTTAATCGAAATGTGGAAATGTGCAAGCTGTTTCAGCGTGACGGCATCGATATGACCATTGAAAAACTTCAAGAGGGAAATCCGGATACAGTTATTACCCGTGCGCATTTTGCAAGAGTTCTGATTGAGGACGGCATTGTCAAGAACAAGGATCAGGCATTTAAAAAATACCTTGGCGAAAAATGCAGATACTATCTTCCGAAACCGGAGGTCACATGTGAACGTGCTCTCTCGATCATCAACCAATATGGCAAATGTGCAGTTCTCGCACATCCATTACTCTATAAGCTTGGTTATAACCAGATTGAGGAATTACTGGACTATCTGAAACCACTTGGGTTAAAGGGCTTAGAAGCTTATCATTCTTCTAATAATTCCTATGAGAGCGGAAAGCTCCGGGCGATTGCAGACAGACATGACTTGTTTGTCTCCGGCGGTACGGATTTCCACGGTGTGATCAAACCGGACATCTCTCTCGGAACCGGTCGCGGCGGTATGCGGATCACCACCGGAATTCTGGACAATATAAAAGCGCATCTTTTTTGAAGAACAGAAAAAAATCTCCATATTCAGATTTTCTACTGAACATGGAGATTTTTCTGTTCTGACATCTTCTTATTTAAAAAGATATTCTTTATTTCTTTTCCTTATCTTCTTCCACTACTGCTGCATTCTTCTTTTCAAGCTCAGCAACTGCATTCTTATGCATTGGAATACGACAGTTCTTGTTATTACCAAACTCAACAATGATAGTTGTGTCATCTACAATATCAAGGATTGTGCCATAGAAACCACTGGTTGTCATAATATTGTCACCCGGTTCCATCTGGTTATGCATTTCCTCTGTCTTAGCCTTCTGCTTCTTCTGTGGACGGATCATCATGAAGTAGATAATTGCAGCAAAGATCAGGATATATACAACGATAAACATTGTGCTGCTACCTGTATTTGCTGGTGTACTACCGCTTAAAACCATTCCTAATGTGTTCATAATATTCTCCTTCTAAACTTCATTTGATGTTAAACTCTCTATCATAGACTTTTTATACGATGCATATGAGCCTTCTTCGATAGCCTGTCTAATCTCTTTCATCATATTATTATAAAAATACAAATTATGCAAGACGCAAAATCTCATACCAAGCATTTCATTTGCCTTTAACAGATGTCTGATATAACCTCTGCTGTAATGCTGACATGCCGGACATCCGCAGCCTTCTTCAATCGGTCTGTCATCTGTCTCATATTTTGCATTCTTCAGATTCAGTTTTCCATGTTTTGTGTATACATGTGCGTGTCGTCCGTTTCTGGATGGATATACACAGTCAAAGAAATCCACACCACGGTCAACTGCTTCGAGTATATTGATCGGCGTTCCGACACCCATCAGATAAACCGGCTTATTCTCAGGAAGATATGGCACGGTTACATCCAGAATATGATACATTTCCTCCGCTGTCTCTCCAACAGCCAATCCACCAATAGCATACCCCGGCAGATCCAGCTCCGCAATTCTTTTTGCATGGTCAATACGAATATCCTCATATACTGCGCCCTGATTGATTCCGAATAGCATCTGTTCCTTATTGATCGTATCCGGCAGGCTGTTTAAACGTGTCATCTCTGCCTTACAGCGCTCCAGCCAACGATAGGTTCTGGCAACCGAATTCTCCACATAAGAACGTTCCGCCTTTGCAGGTGCACACTCGTCAAACGCCATTGCGATCGTAGATGCAAGATTAGACTGGATCTGCATACTTTCCTCCGGTCCCATGAATATCTTGCGTCCATCTACATGCGAGTTAAATGTAACGCCTTCTTCTTTAATCTTTCGAAGTCCTGCAAGCGAGAACACCTGAAATCCGCCGGAATCCGTAAGAATCGGACGATCCCAATACATAAACTTATGTAAACCGCCCATTTTCTTCACAACCTCATCACCCGGTCTTACATGTAAATGATAGGTATTTGATAATTCAATCTGACAGCCGATTTCTTTCAGATCTGTCGTAGCAACTGCGCCTTTGATCGCAGCAGCAGTTCCCACATTCATGAATACAGGAGTTTCCACTGTACCATGAACAGTCGTAAAGGTAGCTCTTTTTGCTCTGCCATCTTTACAAATAATTTTATACATAATTACTCATTCTCCTTTAATATTCTTTCTCTATAATGCCCCAGTCTGAACGGAAATGCAACAGTTTCTTCTTATTAATTTTATTCCTATCCACAATACGGTTGAAAATTGTAATATTTGTACCAAATATAATGACTATTTTTTATTTACTCACTCTATTTTTAGTCATATTTACTTGTTTTTTATCAATTTTCATCGTCCTTTACCGAACCTTTACCGAAAAATATTGACTTTTTGTGCAATCTTCCTATAATGATAAACGGAAAAAAAATATTATAAATAAGAAGAGATACTACCATTATGATTTTCAGGTATCTCTCAAGAAGGAGGAAACATGTTAGCATCCATCTTAGCAGTAACCATCTTCCTGGCTATGTTTGTGCTGATCGTTCTTGATAAGATCGAACATTATCTTATAACGCTGGGCTGTGGATTACTCACCATCATCTTTGTCCTTGGTATCTGTCTGCACAGTGGACAGGCTATCATGGAAGTGTTAAACGTTAAAAGCATTTTTACAACCAGCTTCTGGCATACAGTTGGACAAGCATCTGAAGATTCCAATGGTATCAGCTGGGCGACCATTATTTTTATCGCCGGTATGATGGTCATGGTTGAAGGTATGAAACGTGCAGGTTTCTTTACATGGCTCTGCATGCTGATTGCAAAGCTTGTACGATACAGAATTGTTCCGATTCTGATCACCTTTATGATCCTGTCAGCATTTCTTTCTATGTTCATTGCAAGTATCACGGTTATTCTGTTCCTTGCAGCTGTAACAGTAGAACTCTCACAATTATTAAAATTCAATCCGGTTCCAATGATCTTGGCAGAAGTCTTCTGCTCCAACCTCGGTGGAACTGCTACCGTCTGTGGTGATCCACCAAACATCATCATCGGTACCTCACTTGGATTTTCATTCTTTGATTTCCTGACAAATACAGGTGTATTTGTTCTTATTTCACTGGTAATTATGATTGTCTATTTTTATCTTGCTTTTCGTAAGGAATTAAAGCAAAATGAAGGTGGGGTTGATACCTCAACAATACCAAGTCCTTCAGAAGCAATTACAGACAAATCCGGATTTATCTTCAGCTGTGTTATTTTCCTGCTTTCTGTTGTTCTGCTTCTTACACAGACACAGACAGGGCTGACAGTTGCTGCGATTGGTGTTATAATAGCTATAATCACACTGATCTGTTCCGGCAGACATGGACTGGAACTTTTAAAGAAGATTGATTACAAGACACTTTTATTCTTTATTGGTTTATTTGTTGTCGTTGGTGGTTTGGAGCAGACCGGTATTCTGGAAGTCATTGCAAAATTCATCAAAAACGTCAGCGGTGGAAATATGTATATCATGGTTGCTATTATCATCTGGCTCTCAGCTATCTGCAGTGCCTTTATCGATAATGTTCCATTTGCTGCTACTATGGTTCCTGTTATCAAAGAACTTGCAGCAGGTAATGGTGGGGTTCTTGCCGTCCTTGCCTATTCATTAGCCATTGGTACAGATATTGGTGGAAATGCAACGCCTATCGGTGCTTCCGCAAATGTTGTTGGTACTTCAGTAGCTGCTAAAGCAGGTCATCCGGTCGGATGGGGCGAATATTGTAAGAAGATGGCTCCTGCTACTATTCTTGTTATGATCATTTGTACACTCGGTGTATTTATTCGATATAACAGCGTCTTCTAAGAAACTTACATATTTTTAGGGAGGTTATAAAATATGGACAAACAGGTTATTATCACAATCGGTCGTGAATATGGAAGTGGCGGACATGTAATTGCTCAGGACATTGCAAAACGTTTTAATGTCCCATATTACAATCGTAATCTAATTGAAGAAGTTGCAAAACAGAATAATTTTGATACAGATAATATTAAAGACTATGATGAGTCACCTAGAAAATATCTGTTCTCTCGTACCGTTCAGGGATACAGCAATTCTCCGGAAGAGATTCTTGCCGGTCTTCAGTTCGATTTTATAAAAGAAAAGGCAGCATCCGGAGAATCCTTTGTAATTGTTGGCAGATGTGCCGACTATGTATTAAAGGATATGGATTGTGTAGCTTCATTCTTTATTGTTGCTGATAACGAAGCAAAGTTACAGCGTACTATGGAAACCAAGCAGTTATCCCAACGTGATGCTGAAGCTACGATCAAACGTCATGACCGTAACAGAAAAACATATTACAAGGATCACACTGATATGGAATGGGGCAACAGTAAGAACTATGATATGACGATCAATTCAACCGTCCTGGGCTTCAAAAAGACCGCTGATATCATTGAAGATTTTGTAAAGACAAAATTTGATCTGTAATTCCTAATTTACTGACAAAAACAAAGCCGGGTATGAAATATCATATCCGGCTTTCTGCTTTATTCATATCTCTCGTCAATTACACGTTTTGTCTTCTTCTCACTTCTTGGAAGCACCCCAATCTCTACAACCTTAACAAGTGGGGTAAATCCAATCCGACTCTTTACTCTCTCTGCAATACGCTTAGATAACTCTACGAAATCTACGCTTCCATCCGTCTCTACATAGATTCTCATTGTATCTTTTCCATCCAGATGGGAGATGCGAATCTGATATTCACTTGATAATTCAGGGAATTCCTTCAATACTTCTTCAATCTGGCTTGGGAATACATTTACACCTTTAATCTTCATCATATCATCCGTTCTTCCCATAATCACACCTAACCTTGGATGCTTGCATCCACATGGGCAATCTCCCGGAATAATTCTTGAAAGATCATGTGTACGATAACGAATCAGAGGTGCACCCTCTTTTACAAGCGTTGTTATAACAATCTCACCCATTTCGCCATCCGGAACCGGCTCTAAGGTTACAGGATCAAGAATCTCGATATAGATATAATCATCCCAGTAATGCATACCGTTGTCATATTTACAGCTGATTCCGATACCCGGTCCATAGATCTCTGTCAAACCATAGATGTCATATAATTCAATTCCCAGTTCCTCTGAGATACGTTTTCTCATCCTTTCGCCCCAGCGTTCAGAACCGATCACACCCTTCTTCAGGCAAATCTTATCTTTGATACCACGTTTCTCGATCTCCTCTGCAAGAAGAAGTGCATAGGAAGACGTCGAACAAAGGACAGTAGATTTCATGTCCTGCATCATCTGAAGCTGTTTATCCGTATTTCCCGGTCCCATAGGTATGACCATAGCCCCCAACTTCTCTGCTCCGTTCTGGAAGCCGATTCCTGCCGTCCAGAGTCCATATCCCGGTGTGATCTGAATACGATCCATATTCGTGATACCTGCAAGCTCATAACAACGCTTGAACATGATTGCCCAGTCATCTACATCCTTTGCTGTGTATGGAATAATAACCGGAAGTCCTGTTGTTCCTGATGATGAATGGATACGAACGATCTCACTTTCCGGTGCTGTCATTAAACCAAGTGGATATGCATCTCTCAGGTCTTTTTTTTCTGAAAATGGAAGCTTCTTAAAATCCTCCGGTGTCGAAATTCTTGTAATTCCTGCTTCCTCCAGCTTCTTTCCATAAAAACTTTCAGCCTTAATCAATGCTTCGATCTGTTTATTGACCTGACTGATCTGTAACTCTGAAATCTCCATTATTTATCCTCCAAACTTTCTATTTTATAAAATATTTTTATTGTATATAATCAAGTGCTCTGAAATTCAGCTCATGTAATCTTTCCGGCAATCTTTTTATCAAAGCCTGTTTGATATCTTCTTTTTCAAGTCCAAGCATACCGGTCGAAATTGCGGCTCCCAGCATCAAGACATTTAACACCTTTGCAGACCCAAGAGTTTCACATGCCTGATCTGTATCGATCACCAAAACCTGATCTACCTGTGTCTTCAGATATTCGATCATAGATGCTCCGTTATAACCGGTCTTCGCCAGCGATGCTGTAACCGGCATAACCGCACGATTGCTGACGACTACTGCTCCGTTTTTTTTCAGATAAGGAAGCATCCGCACCGTTTCTCCCGGTTCAAATCCCAGGATCATATCTGCTGTTCCTTTTGCTATCATTGGTGAATACAGATTTTCACCCATTCTTACGTGGCTGAATACGCTTCCTCCGCGCTGTGCCATACCGATCGTTTCCGCACTCATAACCGGGATTCCTTTCTCCATAGCTGCGGCTGCGATCAGCTTGGATGCAAGCACTGTTCCCTGTCCACCGACACCACACAGAATAATATTCTTATTCATTATGCCTGCCCCCTTTCTTCTTGTCCGTCCCCGATTGCATGTACCGGGCAGAGTTGGCTGCACAAAGTACATCCTGTACAGAGACTTTCATCGATACAAACCTTGCCTTCAAATGTGTAAAGTGCTGGACAACCGATCTCTCTGATACATTTCTGGCAACCTATACATGCATCTGTATCTATATGCATACATCTGGACGACTTCGTAATGGCTATACATGGAGATTTGAAAATAATTGCCTTCACACCCGGTTCTGCTGCAACACGCGCAACTGTCTGTACCGCTGCTTCATGCTCAAATGGATTGATCGTCTCTACTGTCTTAAGACCAATTCCCTTTAAGATACCAACAATATCAATCTTATTTACAATATCTCCCATCATCGTATGTCCGGTTCCAGGATGTGGCTGGTGTCCTGTCATAGCCGTCGTGGAATTATCAAGAACGATCAATGTCATATCTGCCTGATTATAAACCGCATTTACGACGCCGGGAATTGCTGACGCGAAGAATGTAGAATCTCCAACAAATGCAAAACATGTCGTATCCGGTTCTGTATGATAAACCCCCTGCGCAATTCCAAGCCCTGCGCCCATACACAGACAAGTGTCAACCATATCAAGCGGCATGGCATTTCCAAGTGTATAACATCCGATATCTCCACAAAAGATTGTCTTCTTTCCCTTCATAGCGCATTTTACATCATAAAAGGAAGCACGATGAGGACAACCTGCACATAATACAGGTGGACGTACCGGAAGCTCCGGCATCTCTGCCAACTCTTCCGACTGATTGTTCTTTTCACCTGCGGTAAGCGCCTTGTACCGGTCTGCTGCAATACCCTGATCCAATAAGAACTGTGTGATACTGTCCTTTACACTGTCAATCGTGTTCTCACCTGAGGCTGCTACATGACCGGTCAGCTTACCATAGATCTTTACCGGGAGATGATATTTGCCCGCTATATAGGTAAGCGCACGTTCGATCACCGGATCTAATTCTTCCACACATAAAACCGCATCTAACTGTTCCAGATATTCAACTGCTTTTCGTTCCGGGAACGGAAATGGGGTCGCTACTTTAAATATCGCTATTTTTTCTGCATCGTCTCCCAGGGCTTCCATTGTATATGTATAATTGATTCCACCGGTTGCAATACCAAATCTTGTCTCTATCTTTCTACTCACAACATTTCTGTCATATTCAGAAAAGGCATCCCCCAACTCGACATTTCGCTTTTCAATATTACGATGTGCCTGAAAGGACAGCTTCGGGAAAATAACCCACCGTTTGGAATCTTTCACAAATCCTTCCGATTCATTCTTTTTGTATTCTGCCGCATCCTTTACTTCAATCGTTGCATATCCATGACACACTCTTGTTGTCGGTCTTAAGAATACAGGTGTTTTATATTTTTCCGAGTACTCAAAGGCCTCCTGTACCATTTCATAAGCTTCCTGTGCCGATGTAGGATCAAAGCATGGAACCTTTGAAAATGCTGCAAATGTCCGCGTATCCTGTTCTGTCTGTGATGAGATCGGCCCCGGATCGTCGGCAACCAGAATCACCATACCGCCTTTTACTCCCACATACTCCAGACTCATCAACGGATCAGATGCCACATTTAATCCGACCTGCTTCATTGTTACCATAACTCTCGCTCCTGAATAAGCAGCACCGGCTGCTACCTCCATGGCAACCTTCTCGTTAACCGACCATTCTACATAACAGTCATTTGTTCTGTTCTTTGCAACCGTCTCAAGTACCTCTGTCGATGGCGTTCCCGGATATCCGGAAATCAAATTTACCCCGGCAGCAATTGCCCCAAGCGCAATTGCTTCATTTCCCATTCGAAATTCCTTATGCATCTTTCTAACTCCTGTAATAATCTTGTGAATAATTTTTATTATAAATCTTTAAAATGAAATTCTTTCTTTCCTGTTGCATAATCATCTACAATCTGTCCACATCCAAACAGCTTGTATTTATAAGTAACAAGCCCTTCCAGACCAACCGGACCTCTTGCGTGGATCTTTCCTGTACTGATTCCAACCTCTGCACCAAAACCATAACGGAAACCATCTGCAAACCTAGTTGAACAATTCTGATAAACTCCGGCAGAATCTACCATCTGCATAAATAATTCTGCAGTTTCCGCATTTTCGGTAATGATACTGTCTGTATGATGGGAACCGTATTTATTGATATGTGCGATCGCATCATTTACCGTATCTACAATCTTAACAGAAACAATCAGATCCAGATATTCTTTGAACTCCTGTTCACCGATTGTCTCTCCGCCAATCAGATCTGTTACTTCCTTTGTTCCACGAAGCGTAATTCCATTTCCCTTTAATGCTTTTGCAAGAACCGGAAGAAATTTTCCTGCTATATCTCTATGGATTAACAAAGTTTCCACTGCATTACATGCTGCTGTATACTGGGTCTTTGCATCGATAATAATCGGAATCGCTTTATTTGGATCATAATCTCTATCTACATAAATATGACAGATTCCATCTGCATGTCCCATAACAGGAATCTTTGTATGATTCATAATATACTGAACGAAACTGTTCGATCCTCTCGGTATCAGAAGGTCAACCGTCTCATGACACGACAGAAGTTCATCAATCTCACTGTGCTGCTCTGCCTGAAGCATACAATCTGCCGGCAACCCTGCATCTATTATACTATCATGTATAATCTGAAACAGGATACGATTGGTATATGTTGTCTCCCTACCACCCTTTAGTATCGCACAATTTCCACTCTTAATACAAAGAGATGATATCTGAACAAGTGCATCCGGTCTTGCTTCAAAAATAACTCCGATAACACCAATCGGACAGCTGACACGATTCAGAACTAATCCCTCATCCAACTGGCGTTTTAATGTCACCTTCCCTAATGGGTCAGGCAGAGCAACTAACTGCTCAATTCCTTTTATAACATCTCTTAGTTTTCCCTCATCAAACTTCAAGCGTTTCTTCACTGCCTGTGCAATATGATCTTCTTCTGCCGCTGCCAGATCTCGTTTATTCTCTTCAAAAATCTTTGCCGCATTTGCCCTTAAATTCTCTGCAACCATTAGAAGTGCTTTATTTCTCTGTTCTACAGAGGAAGCTGCCAGATAAGGTGCTGCCGCTTTCATTTTTATTGTTTCTTCTTTTATTCCCATACCTTTTTCAATAGCTGCCTGCTATTATCGTTCCTTCCTATTACAATACATCTGTAATTATTGTTCTTATTTATCTGATATAATATATCAGAATAATACCCTTTTTCACACAGTTTATGTATGATTCACCATATCTATTTTATAGATTTATGTATATAATTGCAATAAAAATACATAATCTTTTACCATTATATCAGTTTTTATATACCATAACAGCCTTCAATATCCGGCTATCTAAGAATAACATGCCGTTGCTTTTTAATTTTTATATTTTACAATCTTTTATGAGGTACAGAATGATTATTTCATATTTCAAATTAATATTTATAAACAAAAAAAGAAAGCGTTTTGACGCTTTCTTTTTTTAAACTATTTCATGTACCTTCAGAATTTCATACAGAAAGTCTTGCGACTTCATCTTCTCCAATCTCTTTCTCGCTTATCTTTCGAACCTCTCAGGATAAGTCTTCGACCTATTAGTATCTGTCAGCTGAATGCGTTACCGCACTTACACCTCAGACCTATCAACCTCGTAGTCTTCAAGGGGTCTTATTTCTTTAAAGAATGGGATATCTAATCTTGAGGGGGGCTTCACGCTTAGATGCCTTCAGCGTTTATCCCTGCCGGACTTGGCTACTCTGCCATGGCTCTGATAGCCAACAGATACACCAGTGGTCCGTCCATCCCGGTCCTCTCGTACTAAGGACAGCTCCTCTCAAATATCCTCCGCCTGCGCCGGATAGGGACCGAACTGTCTCACGACGTTCTGAACCCAGCTCGCGTACCGCTTTA